>Ga0326758_100028_pt1 | contig 107973 bp, 92 predicted proteins | sample GCRJH_S_FD_207221 | JGI IMG/M metagenome (GOLD analysis project Ga0326758, IMG submission 207221) | Hot spring sediment microbial communities from Geyser Creek Basin, Yellowstone National Park, WY, United States - GCR.JH_S | ecosystem: Environmental > Aquatic > Thermal springs > Near-boiling... | reverse complement strand
TCAGCTGGTGAGGCGACCAGCCCTTCTCCAGGAGGGACCTGGCGGTCCCGAGCATGGCGTGAAGGACGGCCCTGTAGGCCAGCTCCCTCGGCAGGCCGGCCGCTATCCCCCCGAGGGCCAGGGCGTCAACTATCTCAGCTATGAAGGCAGGCGCGCTGCCGCTGAGGGCCGTCAAAGCGTCAAGGTACTCCTCGTCAACCCACTCCACGACGCCAAGCCTGCCGAAGACCTCCTCAGCCATGGCCCTGGCCTCAGCGTCAGCCCCCGGCCCGGCCGAGAGGGTGGTGAAGCCGTGACCCACCTCAACGTTTACGTTCGTCATCCCCCTCATCACCTTGGCCTTAGGGGCCAGCGACGCTATGAAGCTCGATGGCACTGCCGCGGCAAGGGAGACCAGAGCCTTTCCCTCCAGCCCCGCTGATACCTCCCTCAGCACGTCCGCCACGGACCTGGGCTTAACCGTCAGGATCACGAGGTCCGCCTCCCTCACGGCCCATGCGTTGTCCCTGCTTGCCTCGGCCCCAGCCCCCCTGGCCTCCTCAAGGCTGGCCTCGCTCCTGGCGGTCGCTATCAACCTCAGGCCTGCCCCTGACCTCACGAGGCCCCTCAGGATAGCCCTCCCTATGGTGCCCGCGCCTATGATCGCTACCGACCTCACTCTCATAACGCTTCGCTGGGGCCCTGCCAGCGACGCTTAAAACCCTAACTTGGTGGGCTAACGTGGGCTCTAGGTTGTCAGGGCTTACAAATGAGGGGCTGAGGCTGCTCAGGGAGCTCATGGACATGCCCTCAATCCTCGTGCTCGGGGCCCTTGAGGGCACCCTGTGGCTTGACGAGCTTGAGGAGGTCAGGGAGCTCGAGGGACCCTCCGTGGTGGCCCTTATGAAGTCCCCCTACACGGGCGACACGTTCATTGACGTTATCTGTAGGGGCAGGTGCGGGAGAAAGGTCCTTGAGGCTGTCTCCCCTTACATTCAATCGGTTGAGAGGGCCTGGGTGTCGTCCTCCGACCCCTCGCTAGTTGACGCCCTTGTTCCCTCAGGAGTCAGGCTCGGCGAGTCCCTGGCCTTTTACGTCATGAGGGCTGACGGCGCCTCCTTCAGGCCCTCCCCTCCCCCGCCGGGCTTCAGCTTCACGGCCCTCGATGAGCACGACCTGGAGGCCGCCAGCTCGCTGCTGGCAGGCTGGGATGAGGTAAAGGGGGCCCAGGCCTCGGACATGGTGATGAGGGGCAACAGCTATGGGGCCTGGGCAGGTGAGAGGCTGGTAGGCATAGTGGGGACCTACGCCACTACGCCCGACTGGTGGTACCTCGGCAACCTCTTCGTTGACCCCGAGTTCAGGGGGAGAGGGGTGGGCAGGTACCTGGCCTCCCTGGCCACTGCTGAGGCCCTTAACTCTGCCAGGGAGGCCTACGCCACTGTGGAGTACGACAACTCTGTCAGCAGGGGGCTGCTGGCGAGGCTTGGCTACAGGGCCCACGCCGTGTCAACAGTGGTCGAGGTGAGGAAGGCCAGCTAGTCCTCGTCCTGTTTCTCGTCAACGTCGTAGACCCTGTAGTCCTCGCCCCCCTCCAGTACCTCCTGGACCTTGCCGTAGAGCTCCCTGACGCTGGCCTCGTCGTAGGCGCTCACGGGCAGCAGCTGGCCCACGTAGCCGGCCTCGTAGAGCGCCCTGGCCAGGCTCATTGAGAGCTGGAGCTCGAGGCCCCTGAGGAGCTTTGAGTCCCTGAGGGCGTCCTCCAGGTAGCCCTCCTCGTGAAGCCTCTCCACCACGTTGTTCAGCACGTCAGGGGGGAGGAGGTCGGCCTTGCTTATCACGTTAAGCTGGGGCCTCTTGAACCTCACGTTGACCGAGCTGGCCAGCGTCAGTATTGAGACTATGTCCACGGGGTCCTCGAAGAAGACAGCGTCCATGAGGAAGACGACAAGGGACTTGTCGTCCTGTATCAGGGCGTCAAGGACTAGAGGCCCTCCGGCCCTGTAGGCGAAGGGCTCCAGCTGGCCTGGGGTGTCAATGATTACGTAGTCTGCCCTGAACTCCTCGACCTCCTGTCTTATCTTGTCCACGTGCCCTATGAGCGCGTCAACGGCGCTGACCATAGCCCCGTTGGGGCCGAGGCCCTTGTCGATGAACTCCTCAACAGTCACGTAGTCCCTCACGTCAACATCTGGGTCATAGGGTGGCCTGTCGGCGGCCGGGTCGAAGTTAACCTTGACCACGGAGGCCCCCTGGGACTCCATGGCTGAGGAGAGCTGGGCTGTCAGCGTGCTCTTGCCTGAGCCCGCAGGCCCCACTATAACTATGAACCTCAAGTTGGTACACCGGGCCCGATCGGGTCCTCCACGAGGGCTGTGACGTCAAGGAGGGCTAATAACCCTGAGCGGCCGCCAGCCATATAAGACCTTAAAATTAGTTGGCCTCGCGCCAGCCAAGCCAGGCGAACTTTATGAAGTACGTGAGGCTGGGCTGGAGCGGCGTCAAGGTCTCAGCCCTTTGCCTTGGAACGTGGCACCTGCCTCCTTCACAGGAGGTCGACGAACACGGCGTCCTCAAGGTCGACGTTGATGAGGCCCTTAAGGCCATGAGGAGAGCCTACGACCTCGGAGTTAACTTCATAGACACGGCTAACAGGTACCACGGCGTCATGCAGCCCGTTGACATTAATCACGTGGGGAACGCTGAGAAGATCGTGGGCAGGTTCCTGGCGACAGTTGACAGGGAGTCCGTGGTCATCGCCACTAAGGTCAGGGGCCAGATGGCGCCCTGGCCCAACGGGGAGGGGCTCAGCAGGAAGCACATGATGTGGCAGGCCAGGGAGAGCCTGAGGAGGCTTGGCACTGACTACATAGACCTCTATCAGCTCCACTGGCCCGACCCAGAGACGCCCAAGCTTGAGACCCTGAGGGCCCTCCAGGACCTGGTCAGGATGGGCCTCGTACACTACACGGGCGTTAGCAACCACCCAGCCCACGACGTCGTCGAGTTCCTTGAGCTGGCTGATCGCATAGGGGCTGACCGCTTTGTATCCATGCAGGAGAAGTACAACGTCATTGAGAGGGAAATAGAGGTGGACGGCAGGCTCGACGTGGCTAGGAGGTACGGGCTGGCCCTACTTGCCTACAGCCCCCTGGCCCAGGGCGTCCTCACGGGCAAGTACTACGACTTCAAGGAGGGCAGGTGGGTGGTCCCTGAGCTCAGCAGGGCCTCGCTCGTCCCAGACCTCCAGAAGAGGTACTTCAACGAGAGGACGGCAGCTGCCCTCAGGGCGATGAAGGAGGTGGCAGACTCAAAGGGCATAACCATGGCCCAGCTCGCCCTGGCCTGGGTCCTAAAGAGGTCAGAGCAGCTGGGCGTCACCATCATCCCGATAACGAGCTTCACCAGGGCCTCCCAGGTAGACGAGGCCGTCGAGGCGGTTAACGTGAGCCTTAAAGACGATGACATGAAGGCCATAGAGGAGGCCCTGGCGGGCTTCAAGAAGTCATGAGTAGAGAGTGACATCACGACCAAGGCGGGTCCTCACACAGAAACCCTGCCTTGGAAAAAGACAAGGGGGACCACCCACGCACATGCAGACCCGGGACGCGGGTCAGTTCGCGTGGGTTCGTCCCGGCTAATATCATAACGGCTTGCCGAGGCTTATTAGCGTTTTCAGGAGAAGGATGGATAATGCTTAACTCCAACCAACTTGAGGGCGTCAAGGCCTCAGGACATCAACATAAGGACCGAGAAGAAAGACAAAAACGTCAAGTCATGAGCTAAGGGGGTCTAAGCGCCGCGACCCCTGGCCCTGACCAGGTTAATGAATAGGCTGGCAGCTATTATGAAGAGGCCTAGCGCCACGAGGACAAGGCTCCACTGCGAGACGACCGCCGGCGCCAGCTTGGCCTTAAGGTAGCCGTTGTAGGCCATGACCTCAACGCCTATGCCGGCTATGGCGAGCCCAATGACCACGCTGGCTATCAGGCCACTGGCGTCAAAGTTTCCCACCATCAGCCTTATCACTGGGCTCCCTGTCGAGGCGCCCCTTGAGGCGGCCCAGGAGCTCAGGGCCACATAGGCGTAGTAGCCGGCTATTGAGCCCGTCACTATGCCCACGGTGTACACAAGGCCGTAGAGCGAGAGGGCGGCGAGGCCGCTCCAGAAGCCCCCTACGCTACAGCCCTCGGCTATCCTCGCCCCTATAGCCAATATGATCCCGCCGAGGAACGCTATGAGGACCTCGGCAACCCTGTTGGTCCCAGGCGCCGGGAGCCTTATGGCGAAGGTCCCTCTGGCCTGGGCCGACAGAAGGGCGCCGGCCATAACCATCAGGACGAAGAAGGTGAACGCGTTGGCTATCGCAACCGTCTGGTACCAGTTGACGGCCACGTTAGCTGAGCCTATGAAGCCTCTGAAGGGCGCCGTGAGGTACTCTGTGAACAGGCCCACGGGCGTCGTGACGCCGAGGTAGTTGAAGCCCCTGCCCGCCATGAACACGAACGAGGCCACCATGAACAGGCCGAAGAGGGTGCCGTAGAAGTAAGGCGACGTCCAGGGGCTCCCTTTGCCCGTCTCCCACTTCAGCCTCTCCCTCCTGAAGTAGAGGGCCGCAGCCATTATGCCGGCGAAGAACAGGACGCCGACGAGGACCGCTGCGACGCGTATAGACATGAACCTCGAGAGCAGGTAAGGTATGTAGTCCAGGGGGCTCCCGTTGGGCACGTTGAGGGTCGCGTAGTGGCTCCACCACCAGCCCAGGTTGAGGCCGTTGAAGATGGGGAACGCAAATACGACCGTGCCGACCATCATGCCAAGTATCTCAAACCAGTTGACTATATAGCCCTGGCCCGACTTCCACAGCATCCCTACCATGCAGCCCTGGCCGAGCATCATGCCGAAGCCGAATATGAACGAACCCACGAGGGCCCACCAGCCGACCCCGAAGAAGAACCTGTAGGCGTCAACTGCGGGGACCGCCCCCGAGGCTACAAGGAGTCCGTCAAGCAGCGCCGAGACCGCGAGGCCCACAAGTATCATCTCGTATACCCTCGAGTACTTGACGCCCATCACCTGGTGCGTCGCCACCACTATGCAGTACGTGGTCCTCTCGGCCAGGACCCCGAAGAGGAGGCCCACGACCGCGTAGAAGAGCGCCGTCACCCAGGGCTGTACCTGGAAGAGGGGGACCGGCGCCTGCGCCATACCCCTCTCCAATTCTTTATATAGAGAATATGACCGATTTAAAGCCTTTCTCTCAATAGAGTATAGTATGGCCCCTAGGCCTCGGCAGCATACCTCCCCTTCAGCCCCCATATCACCTTTGAGAGCGGTATCTCAACAGGGCACGCGAGGTCGCACCTCCCGCAGCCCAGGCATAGCATAGCTAGGGCAGCGCCCCTCTCAACCCCCTCAGTTACGGCTGTCCAGGCGACCCCCATGGGTCCCCCGTAGGCTGAGCCTCCCCAGTTGTTGGCTGCCTGACCCCACACGGGGCAGACGAACTGGCAGTACCCGCACCTTATGCACCTCAGCTGCTCCCTCAGCAGAACGTCGCCTGCGGCCTTCCTCCTGCCGTTGTCGACAAGGACCACGTGGACCTCCACTGGGCCGTGGGCGCCGTAGACCCTCCTGTGGCCTATGTCGCCAGTGCTGCTGGGCCCCGCTATGAGGCTGACGTAGGTGGGAGGGTAGAGGCCGGCGAAGGCCGCCTGCACTAGCACCACCTTGAAGGCGTCAAGGACCGTCGGGACCACCTTCTCGACGCCGGCCAGGGCAATATGGACCCTCGGCAGGTTGGTCACCATCCTTATGTTGCCCTCGTTCTCAACGAGCAGGACGGCGCCCTCCCTCGCCGCTATGGCGTTAGCCCCGCTTATCCCTATGTCAGCGCTCACGAACTTGGACCTGAGGAACTGCCTGACCTTGGCTACCATCTGCTGAGGTGTGTCGGCCTCGCTTACATCAAGCCCCAGCCTGGACCTCAGTAGCTCAGCGACCCTCCTCACGGTCATGTGTATGGCGGGGGCCACGGAGTGCATCGGCTTGCCCTCCTCGAGCTGCACCAGCAGCTGCCCAAGGTCCGTCTCCCAGACCTCGTTGCCCCTGGCCTGGAGGAACTCCCTGAGCCCCACCTCCTCTGCCGTCATGGACTTCGACATAACTACGACCTTCCCCGTGCCCACCAGCTTGCCCACTATCTCCCTGGCCTCGGCGGCGTCAGAGGCGTAGTGGGGAGTAGCTCCAACGGCCTTTAGCGAGCTCATGGCCTGGTCTATGAGCTCGTCCAGGTGGGCTATGGAGTACTCCTTTATGGCCCTGACCTCCCTCGCCAGCTGAGCTATGTCTGGCCTTGACTCAAGGAACCTCCTGACCCTCTCCTCGGACTCTGGCACGTATGTGTGAAGCGCCTCCTGGAGGTCAGGGTCCCTGAGGGCCCTCAGGACGGCCTCAGCGTAACGCTCTAGAGGGTCCTCAGCCACCCGAGAGCACCTCCGCTATATCAAGTAGCCTGAGGCCGAGGCCCCTTGAGGCCCTCCTGAGGTTGATGTAGCAGATGGGGCACATGGTTATGGCTGCCTCCGAGGCGCCCCTCAGCTCCTTGGCCCTCGTCTGGGCCACGGCCTGTGAGAGGGATGGCATGAGGGCCTCGAGGGGGCCGCCGCAGCAGTAGGTCCACGCTCCTGACCTCGGGGGCTCAACCACCTCCACCCCTGCCTCCCTCAGCAGCTTTCTGGGGAGCTCAACCATGCCCAGCCTCCTCGCGTAGACGCAGGAGTCGTGGACAGCTGCCCTGAGAGCGACCTTCGAGGTCGGCCTCACGAGCTCAAGGTAGCTGACAGCCCTAAGCCCCTTGCCCAGGGCCTCCCTGTAGCCGTTGGTAACAGCGTCAAGGGTGTGCGGGTCGACAACTATGACCTCCTCGTAGCCGGCTGAGGCTATGGCGTTAACAACCCTCTCGGCGTGCCTCCTGAAGGCGTCCATGAGCCCGTAGTCCCTGAGCAGGACGCCGCTGTACATGTCTGACAGCTCAGGCACGTAGTCGAACTCCACGCCCGAGGCCCTGAGGAGCCCAGCTATGGACCTGAGCACCCTGTTGGACCAGCCAAGCAGCTCAGGGTCCGGCCTGACCAGGGAGGAGAGGTCAAAGCCTGTCGACAGGACCCTGGCCACCCTCAGGGCGGCCCAGCCAGCGGCACCGCTCCCCTCTATGGCCCTCAGGAGGTCAACCGTGCCCTCTATGTACGGCACAAGCTGGTAGAGCGCCCCAGTGAAGAGGAGCCTCCTGCTGCCAGACCTGCCAAGGCCAAGGCCCCTTGACCACTCTGAGGCGAACCCCTTTGGGGCTGGGACAGGGTAGCCCGTCCTCTCGTCAAGCTCTTCCATGAACTTAAGGAGCTCCCTGAACCTCAAGCTGCCGGCCTTACCCTAGCTGTCTTGCCTCACTAATAACCCTCCTCTTCCCCCTCTTCCTCCTCGCTCTCCTCCTCTTCCTCGGCCTGAACCCTGCCCTTAACTGACCTGACGGACCACTTCCTTGAGTCCTCGTCATAGACTGCCAGGCCGCTCTTGACGAGCCTATTGAAGAGCGCGGCGGCCCTGTCGCCCATGCTGGCGGCCAGCTTGTCCGCCACCTGCCTCGCGTCCCTCAGGCTGGTGCTCTCAAGCTCTGCTAGGAACTTCCTCCAGAAGTCAGCGTCGACGGCTACCTGACCCTCGGGCAACTGTATGACTACTGCCCCGAGCCTCTCAAGCTTAGCGAAGAACTTGTCCGGGGCCCTCAGGTAGGCCACGTCCTCGCTGAAGACCACGCCCTGCCTCCTAAGCCTCTCAATGGCCGCGGACTGCTCAGCCGTTCTCTCCGCCTGGGGCCTCTGGACGGGCCTCTCCTGGGGCCTCTGCCTCAGGGCCTCCTTTAGGAACTCGACGTCCTCTTGGACCTGGGCCAGCCTCCTGGCCAGCTCGTCGACCTTCTGGGTGAACGGGTTAAGTACGTCCTGTATGATCCTCTCAACCCTCTTCGTGAGCCTCTCCTCAAGTCCCTCCGGCAGCTGCGCGGGCGCGACAGCGGCCCCCGATATGGCGGCCTCCACGAAGGCCTCAACGCTGCTGTAGCCCGCCTCCTTGGCCCTCTTAGACAAGGCCTCGTACTGCTGGTCGGTCAGCTCAACCCTTATCACGGTGGTCTTCTGAACCCTTGGCTGCTGTGACAAAAGGGCTCCCCCTTAAACGATAGGCTTCAACGCTAATTAAGGGATGTGGGCCCTCAGGCCAGCACCCTCAGGTGGAAGGCCATCCCTATGAGCTCGCCGAACAGCAGGCCCACCGCCACTGCCGCCAACAGTATGGCCAGGCCTATCGCAAGCTCCCTCCTGAAGCTGACGCCGTTGACTGTTGAGCTGTAGAAGTGGAAGGCCGCAAGGGCTGCAACACCCAGGAGCACGGAGGCCGTCATAGCGATCACGATGTTCCTGGTCAGGAAGTAGGGCACTGCAAGGACCAGAGCCACCAGGAAGTAGGAGAGCCCTGTGGCGAGCGCGCTCATGCCTGGGCTCATGTGGCCCTCCTGCCTGGCCTGCAGGTAGGCTGCCGCCGCCATCGAGACGGCCGCAGGGAGGCCCACTAGGAGGCCCGCCAGGCCCACCACGAGGGTCCTCATGGTGGCGCCGAGGAAGCCGGCGTAGACCCCCATGAGCTCAGTTAACGCGTCAGCCATGCCGAGGGCCACGAAGCCCAGGTACCTCACCCTGACGTCCTCAAGTCCCTTCAGGAAGTCGCCCTCGTGACCTTCCTCGTCAGCTATTATCCTGTCAAGCGCTGGCCTCATCTCCTCAGGCAGCCTGTCCCTGAAGGCCCTGTACTCCTCGGCCGCCCTCCTCTCCCTCCTCTCAAGGGCCTGAAGGGTGAAGACCGGGCCGAAGACCCTGTAGAGGATTCTAAAGGCCCTGCCCGGGGGCCTGACGCTGCAGTCGGAGCCGACCACTGACCTCCAGAACTCGTAGTGGCCCCTCTCCTGCTCCGCGGCCTGCCTAAGCTGCTCGGCCAGCTTACCTCTCTCCTGCTGGGCCAGGGTCAGGTAGAGCATGTATGAGCTCAGCTCGTCCTCGCAGAACTCCCTGGCCTTCCTAAGGTCCTCCTCGCTCAGCTTCATATCAGCCGTGTCCCTCCGCCGGGGCCTTTATCCCGCGCTCCTTACTTAGCAGGTAAAGGGCCACGAGGGCCACGGTCTTCAGGTCAGCCACGCCGACAGAGGCCTGCGAGAGGTACTCGCGGGGGTCGACCTCAACTACCCTTATCACCTCGTCCTCCTCCGGCCTGGCCCCCACCCTCCTGAGCCCTGTCGCCAGGTAGGCGTACTGAACCTCGTCACTGTAGCCCGGGGACACGTATGAGGAGTAGAGCTCCTCAAGCCTTGAGGCGGCGTAGCCTGTCTCCTCCTCGAGCTCCCTCTCCGCGGCCTGGGCAGGCGCCTCCCCAGGCTCAACCCTGCCGGCGGGCGCCTCGAGGACCCAGGAGCCCACGGCAGGCCTCCACTGCCTTACGAGGACGACCCTGCCGTCGTCGAGCACAGGGAGTATCACGACTGAGGACCCGAAGGAGACCCTGTCCGCCTCAAAGGTCAAGGACCTGTACCTGAAGGAGACCGACCTCAGCGAGACCCTCCTGCCCCTGCACAGCTCCCTTTCCCCCAGGGGCTCGGGCTCCTCGCCCATCACGCAACACCCAGGTGTGACCTCAGCCAGTCAAGCATGACCTTAAGGTACTCGACCCTGCTCTTGGGCCTCCCGCTCCTAGTCAGGTCGTGGTTCTCGCCTGGGAACAGGGCCATCCTGACCTCGACCCCAAGGGTCTTCAGGGCCGTGAAGAGCTGGAGGGCCTGGCTCAGCGGGCACCTGTAGTCCTCTAGGGCGTGCATTATGAGGAGGGGCGTCGTCACGTTCTCTATGTACGTCAATGGGCTAGCCTTAAGCGTCGCATCTACCGACTTCCAGGGCTGCTGGGACGCCAGCTGGTCCTGGTCGAAGTACCACCCTATGTCGCTCGTGCCCCAGTCGCTGTACCACTCGACGCAGCTCCTCTCGGTGACCGCCGCCTTGAACCTCGAGGTGTGGGTTATGACCCAGTTCGTCATGAAGCCGCCGTAGCTTCCCCCTGCCACGCCTGCCCTTGAGGGCTCCAGCTGGGGGAACTTGGCTATGGCATCGTCAGCTATGGCCATCAGGTCCTCATAGTCAACGGTCCCCCACCTGCCCCTTATGTCAGCGAACTCCTCGCTGTAGCCGTCGCTCCCCCTCGGGTTGCCGTAAACCACTGCTATGCCTGAGGAGGCCAGCACGTGGAACGTGAACATGAAGCCGTAGCCGTAGCTGGTCTTCGGGCCGCCGTGTATATAGAGGACCCAGGGGGCCTTCCCCTTGACCTCCCTAGGCATGAGGACCCAGTAGTCAAGCTCCGTGCCGTCCCTCGACCTGGCCTTGGCCTTGATAGCCCTTGGCAGGGAGGCCTGCCTCAGCAGCTCAGAGTTGAAGTCAGTGAGCCTAGCGCTCTCCCCTCCCCTCAGCACGTAGAGCTCCTTGAGCTCAGACTCTGTCATCCTCGTGTAGTAGATGACCTCCTGGCCCACGCTGAACTCGTCTATGACGGCGTCCTCCGGCCTGAGCAGGGGCTCCACCTTGCCTGAGGCTGAGGCCCTGTAGAGCCACGTCCTGCCAGCGTCGTGAACTAGGAAGTAGGCCCACTCGCCCCAGGCCTGCAGGGGCCTTGAGCACGACGGCCCCCTGGCCTCGCTGTTGACGCCATTTAGGAGGTTCCTGTCAAGGCCTACGTCAGTCTTCGTTAACTCCCCGGTTTTCAAGTCATAGAAGTAGAGCCTGTAGTGGCTCGAGAGCCCCCTCTCGAGCCTGTGCATGAGGAGGGCCAGCCTATTTCCGTCAGGCATCCAGGCCACTGATGCTATGGAGACCTTTGACAGCAGCTGTACGTCCTCACCCGTCTCAACGTTGAGGAGCCTCAGCTCGTCATACTGGGCCTGCACCTCGTCGAGCTGCTTGACGTACGCCAGCCTCTTGCCGTCAGGGGACCAGGAGAAGTCGCCCACGTCCAGGCTGTGGGAGGTCAGCCTCCTGGGCTCCCCTCCCCTGGCGTCTACGAGGTAGAGGTTGCGGGGCCTGTCAAATATGAAGCCCTCCCCGTTGAAGAACGGGGGCAGCCTCTCAACGAGGAGCACCTCCCTCTTAGAGTAGTCCTTCCACTCCTCATTGGTGAGGGGCCTCCTGGCCGTGAAGGCTATGTAGTCGCCCCTCGGCGACCAGGAGGGGGATGATATCCCGAAGGGCCAGGTGAAGAGGGCGTAGGGCTCGTGGCCGGGCCTCAGGACCATCAGGGAGAACTGAGGGGGCTGTCCCTCCTGCCTGACGGTCCTTACGAACGATATCAGCGAGCCGTCCGGCGACCAGGATGGGCACGTATCCCCCGGGCCTGAGGTCAGCGGGTAGTAGCCCTTGCCGTCGTGGAGCCAGACAGAGCTGTCGTACCTGTTCTGCTGGAGGTTGGGCCTAGTAACTACGAACAGCGCCCTCGAGCCGTCAGGTGAGGCCGAAGGGCTTGATACCAGGACGAACTTAGCCAGGTCCTCTGGCCTGAGCCCTGGCAAAACGGGCACCTGAGGAGTAAGGCCTGAGGTGAATAAAAAGTTATGACCTGAGCCTGGAGTACGCCTCGAGGATCTCCAGGCCTCCCCTTATCTCAGGCCTTGAGCCCTCCGGCCTTGAGGCGAAGAAGTCCTCCACCTCCCTCTCCCTTCCAAGTCCTATGAAGGGTATGACGCCCATGAGCCACCTGTAGACTATTGCCGTGCCCTCGAAGGCCTTCTCAAGCCTGTCAAGGCCTCCGTCCCTCAGCCAGCCCCAGAGGACGTCACGGCCCTCAGGGTTGTAGGCGGCCATTAGCACGTAGAGCGTGTTCTGCATCTTGCCTGAGGCCACCCAGTCCAGCGCCCTGGCGAGCACCGACCTGTCCCTTACCTGGACGGCCGCGTTGAGTACCTTGACCTTCTCTGAGTCCAGGGGCTGGGAGTCGTACTCCCTCCTCAGGCCTTCCAGGTCGCCTGTCGCCACGGCGTAGGCCGTGTAGACGGCCTGCCTCATGTTGGGGTCGACGGGCTTCCCGAACTGCTTGGCCAGCTCGCCGGCGTAGCCGCGGTCCATCACGGCCAGCCTGTGGGCCAGCCTGCCGGCCAGCTCCCTGAAGTGCTCCTCTGGCCTCGCCGAGACGGCCCCCAGCTGCGACCTGTGGTACCCCAGCGCCCTGTCGCCGAAGGCTGTCGGGTTGACTAAGAAGAGGGTGAAGAGCTGGTCACTCAGCTCAAGGGCAGGGAGGTACTCAGCGCGGCCCTCCACCATGCTGACTGCCCTGAGGTACTCGTCCCTGTTCACAAGACCTGAGAGCATGAAGTAGTAGTAGTCGTTGACCAGGCCGTAGGCCTCGAAGGAGTTCAGCTCGCTGAGCTTCGAGAGGTCCCTGTAGAGGACCCTGTAGAAGCCGGCCCTGTCAAGGTTTGCCTTAAGCCTCCTGACCTCCTCACCTACCGTTACCTCCTGCTCCCTTGACCTGAGGACCACGTCCACTCTTCTCCCGTTGACCTCAAGCGTCACGGGGACCATGTAGGTGAGGTCCTCAACCTTCCTGACAAGGGAGAACCTGTGCTGAGTTAGCCTGACCCTGTCCCCCTCGGGTTCAGCTATTACGTAGGGGTAGCCGGGCTTCATGATCCAGTCGTTCATGAGGTCAACCACCGGAACAGTCGTGAAGGGCTGTATGGCCTCCCAGAGGTCACGGGCCTCAGCGTTGGAGTACTTGAAGTGCTCAAGGTACGACGAGAGGCCCTTCCTGAACGACTCCCCGAGGAAGTACTCGACCATCCTAAGCACGCTGGCGCCCTTGCCGTAGCTTATCTCGTCAAATATCCCCTCTATCTCATCAGGCGTCGAGACCTCTACGTGTATGGGGTGAGTCGTGCTGAGGGAGTCCCTGAGCATGGCTCCCTCTGTCTCGCCGAGAACGAAGTTCTCCCAGGGCATCAGCTCCGGGGCGAAGGAGCTCAGCGCCTTGAAGCTCATGAAGGTGGCGAAGCTCTCGTTGAGCCACAGGTCATCCCACCACCTCATGGTGACCATGTCCCCGAACCACTGGTGAGCTATCTCGTGGGCCACAACCTCGGCGACCCTCCTCCTCTGGGCCAGGTCGGCGTCCTCCGGGGCCAGGAGGGCGTTCTCCCTGAACGTTATGGCGCCCCAGTTCTCCATGGCCCCGAAGGCGAACTCCGGGACAGCGATCAGGTGCATCTTAGGCATCGGGTACGGTATGCCGAAGTACCTCTCGTAGAACTCCACGCTCCTCCTGGCTGCCCAGAGAGCCAGCCTCCCGTACTTGGTCCTGCCAGGCGGGGCGGCCACTACGTAGCGGCCTCCCTCATCAGCCAGCTCCTCCCACCTGCCTACGCCAAGGTAGAGGAGGTAGGTCGACATGGGGGGCGTCTCGTAGAACTCCACGACCTTCCTGTCACCCTCGAGCGTGACCCTCTCTATGGGCATGTTGGATATGACGTGGAGGTCCCTCGGCACCCTCACCGTGAGCTTGAACCTGGCCTTGTAGGCAGGGTCGTCAACGCATGGGAACATCTTCCTGGCGTGGACCGACTCGAACTGGGTCGATATGTAGTAGTCGTTGTCCTGCTTAGCCCTGTAGATGCCCACCAGCCTCTCAGCGGCCTCCCCCTCGAAGTCGACCTCAAGGACCCCTGAGAACCTCCCGGTCCTGATCGTCACGCCCTTCTCGTCCTGGCTGAACTCAACCTCTCTCCCGTTGGCCCTGACGGAGGTTACCTTCACCCCCTCCGCGTCCAGCCTGACGTCCTCCTGCGACTCAAGCTCTATGGCCTCGTGGCCCCTGTACCTGAAGCCCTCGAAGTCCAGGAATATCACGTACCTGCTCACGGTGAGCCTCGGCCTTACAGGCAAGCTGGGCACCGCAGAGGACGTGGTTTTCAGGATAATAAGGGCTAACCAGCGTCATATAATCATGCCGTATAGGCCCTCCAGATATATGAGAAACCGTATATAAGGCCTAGGACGCTATTAGGTAGGTGGGACTTTGGACATGGACAACTTCAATAGGGTTATGGGCTCATTGGCAGCGACTGTCCTTGTTGCCCTGATGTTCCTGGCGGTCCTCCCAGCCCAGGCCTTCTCTCATGACGCCAACTACATCTACGTCTACCCAAACAACGCCGTGAGGGTCCTCGTGAACGGGTCGACAGAGCTTAGCCATGAAGTCCCGGGCAACACCTCAATAGCCGTCACGTTTTATGAGAACTCAACCCTCTTCCGCATCCATCACTTCGGCCTCATGCCTAACCTGAGCGAGCTTGAGGAGGACCAGCAATGGAACGACAACTGGCAGTGGAATGAGGAGCAACAGCCCCCTGAGCTCACTGGCGCCCTCGTTCACGTGGGCTACCTGAACAGGACCTCGAACGGGAGGCTTGAGATCACCAGGGCCCTCAGCTATACGATCTATTACAACAACACCCTCTCCAGGAGCCTCAACATTTCCTACCTGGGCTCCATCGAGGTGATCCCTAGCCCAGCTGAGTACCAGGTGACCATATGGCTCAACGCCTCCTGGTACCCGCCCCTACAGCGGGGCCTCACGCTTCAGCAGACGCCTTCTCTCCCGTCTCTCCCGTTCACGTCAATCAACGTCAGCGGCGTCCAGGTCAAGGAGTACAAGGTGTCCGTGAACTCCACCTACCTCTCCCTCTACGCCCTGATAGTGATCAATGGGACCCCGGCCCCGCCCAACACTACGCTAGGCATGATACAGGCAGCCCTGAACGCTGCCCTCACCCCCGGCTTCTTCAACGAGAGCTGCTACGCTGACGTCAACTTCACCTCAAGGACTGTGACCTTTGACCTTAAGGTCAAAGCCTCAAACGACCTCATTAACGATGCCTTGAAGGCCCTCCAGGCCCTGGCGGAGCAGGGCCTGCCCAACTTCAACGGCGAGGCGGGCCTGACTGGCCTGCAGGGGCTACCCAACTTCGACTTCAGTCACCACGGCCTGAAGAGGCTTAAGGAGCTCGCTAACGCCACCGCGCAGATCATATCCTACATAGAGGAGAACTTCAGGGTCGTCGTGCCCTCAACGCTCTACGTTAACGTGTCCACGTCGCAGGAAGAGACCAGCTACTCAATAGCGACGCCGCTCTTCGAGAAGGCGGGGGCTGAGAACCCCAAGCAGAGCCTGGCGGCCATAACATACCTTGTCAACAACGCCTCTGAGATACTCCAGGAGAACAACCTAACGAGGCTGGCCAGGGCGGTGCACTCCATAGACAACGTTGAGGTCACGCTGGTGGGCGTCAACGGCGTCGTAGTTAAGCCATCGCAGACGACCATAGGCAACCTGACCTCAGTTACAGTAACAGTGCCGAGCGGCTACAGCTCTACGGCCAAGGCCGCAACCATAGGAGGCACCACGGCCGCCATAGTGATCCTCGTAGCCCTGGTCCTGCTGTCAAGGAGGCACTGACGTTATCTTTTTGTTTTCCCTACTTAAAGCCCTGGCCACCGACAAGCCCAGGGTCTCGCCTTGAGGTGGTGGATGGCGGCGGCCCTGGTGTACGTAATGCTCATGTCCTCAGCGGCCGCCATGGCCCTGGCCCCCTACCCCTCTCCGCCTGCCTGGGGTGTGGCCTCTAACACCAGCCTGACGCTCGCCTGGTTTAACCCGCTCAACCTGAGCGAGGTGATCTTTACGTCGCAGAACGGCACGGCCCTGGTCCAGCTGGGCGACAGGGCCTACTGGCTCCCGGTGACCTTTTACTCGGCTTGCTCAGAGGGCGACGAGGTCTTCATAGCCGGAAGCTATGACGATCAGCCAGCCCTCGCAGTTGTAACCTCTAGGGGCGCTGAGGCCCTTGTGACAGGTGTCAACGGGACGCTGACCACGATATCCTGCGAGGGAGACCAGGTCGTAGGGGCAGGCGTCGAGGAGTCCTTCCTGAGCCCCCCGTACAGGCTCCTCCTGATGGCTTACTCCCCCTCGTCGCTGAGAGCGTTAGCGGCCGACACCGTCATATACGACTACCCGCTTAGCGTCTATTGCTATGATGGCGGCTGCTACGTCACAGACGGCTCCAGCGACGTGGTACTCTTCAACTCGTCCGGGGCCTACAGGCTCGAGGCCCCTGACTACGTGAGCGTGTACTTCGTAGGCCAGGGGGTCATGGCAGGGCAGTACGCGCTTAACCAGAGCTACATGCCCTTCGTTTACGTAATGAAGGATAACGTAACGTACGCCCTCTCGACCTCCGGCTACGTCCAGGCCGTGGCGAGGAGGCTCAACACCTGGGACCTCTTTGTGAGGCCTCCATCAGGCTGGTCCTATCAGGTGTTCCTGACGGGCTCAGGCGCCATGGATGGCGTCACCGTGGCCTTTGACTACCCTTACTCCCTCAACTACCTTTACCCCTTTGAGGGGGGCTTCGAGATAACTGGGATCCTCTACCTGCCAGGAGGCGTGCAGGAGCAGGTGGGAATCTTCGTGAACGGGACCGCTGAGGGGTATCTGAGCTCCAGCGGACAGGTGCTGGGCTGGACCTCCTCATCAAGGCCTGCCCTGACCCTGCCGAAGCTGCTGAGGCTCCCGCCCGTGACCGTTAACGTGACCAGCGTGGTCCTTGAGGAGCTTAACGTGAGCTTCGTTAACATGCCCATGCAAAGGGCCCAGCCCCTCAGGCTCAGCAGGCTGAGCCTTCAGCGTAACGCCTACGATGACCTGGTCTCATACGTCCTCGACGCGGCCCTCATCGCGACAGTGATCTCAGCCTTCGTAGCAAGGCTGCCTAAATGAACGCCCTCTCGCCCATAGCTAGGAGCACGTCAGCCACCTCAGGCCTCATCATGTAGTCCGGGGGCCTCTGGCCCTGCGCGATCGTCCTCCTTATCTCGGTGCCGCTTATCCTCACCCTCGCGCTCTCGTCGTGTGGACATATCTTCTCGTTAACGACCGCCTTGCACTTGGTACAGTAGAAGAACTCCGTGAGGAACAGCGGTGTGACCCCCAGGTCGGGGAACTCCTCAAATGCCTTCCAGGCGTCGTAGGGCCCGTAGTACCTGCCGACGCCGGCGTGGTCCCTGCCCACTATGAAGTGCGTTGCCCCGAAGTTCTTCCTCATTATTGCGTGGTGAATGGCCTCCTTGGGGCCAGCGTAGTACATGGGCGCCCTCAGGACGCTGAACACGTAGCTCCCCTTGGGGAAGTAGTGGGTCAGGAGGGCCTCATAGGATCTCACTATGGCCTCATCTGTGAAGTCCCCCTTCTTCTTCCAGCCCACGAGCGGGTTCACGAAGACGCCGTCAGTGAAGGTAAGGGCTGACTTTATCACGAACTCATGGCCTAGGTGGGGCGCGTTGCGAGTCTGGAAGGCCGCTATGGTCCTCCAGCCCAGCTGCTCAAAGAGGACCCTCGTCTCCTTGGGCCACAGCCTGTACCTCTCAAACGGCTCGGGAAGCTCCCTGAAAAGCTCCACCCTCCCCCCTATGAGGAACTCGCCCTGCCTGGCCATGACGGCCGAGACGCCCGGGTGCTCTGGGTCAAGGACCCCGTAGACCCTCTCGGCGAAGGCCCTCCTATCCCACCTGTAGGCGTCCTCGACGCTCAGAACCGCGAACCTCACGCCCTGGTAGGAGAGAGCCACGTCGTTGTTAAGGGCCTGCTTAGCTACCTGCTCGCTGACGTCAAGCACTATCGGTATGGTCCAGGGCACGTCATTGACAAGCCTTGACGACCTGAGGACGCTCTCATAGTCGTCCTGCGTCATGAAGCCCTCAAGGGGGCTGTAGACGCCGTGGGCCAGGTTGGCCGCCTCGTACGCCATGTTGGCGTTCAGGTCAATGATGAGCATTAAGCTGGCCTCCTCGGCCAGCCTCTCGGCCCTGAGACCCCTCGCGACCCTGTCTATGAGCCTGCCGCCGTGAGGCGCTGAGACCAACGTAGTCACCTCATATGTAGCCCAGGCTCCTCAGCCTCTCTATGATCTCCTTCTTCTCCTCCTCGCTGACGGCCGCTTGGGCCTTCTGCTTCTCCATGTCGCTCACTACCTCCCTTAGGATGTATGTCACGAACTGAGACACGCTGGTGAAGCCTGTCCCCTCTATGAGGGCCTTTATCCTCTCGAAGAGGGGCGTAGGTATTGAGACCGTCGTGTACTTGCCTCTCCTCTCGCTTGAGGGCCTCCTGGCCACTTCAGCTCGCCTACGGGCAACCTGCGTAGGAGGGCTTATTAAGCTTAATTAAGCTTAATTAAGCTTCAGCACGATAAAATCCCCCTGGCCCAGGGCAAGCGGGAGGGACCATGAGGGCGAGGTGCCTTGAGAGGGGCCTGGTGGCCTGGATAACGGGCCTGCCGGGCAGCGGCAAGACCACGGTCGCCCTCAGGGCCAAGGAGTCGCTGGAGTCCAAGGGCTATAGGGTAGAGGTGCTTGACGGCGACTGGTTCAGGGCCCACATAGACCCAGAAGCGGGCTACACCAGGGAGGAGAGGATAAGGCACCTGAGGAGGGTCGCGTGGGTGGCAAGGCTCCTGGCCAGGAACGGGATCATAGTGATATGTAGCTTCGTCTCGCCCTACAGGGAGGCCAGGGAGGAGGTCAGAAAGATAGTGTCTGAGGAGGCCGTCTTCCTCGAGGTCTACGCCAGGTGCCCGCTGGAGGTCTGCATTAAAAGGGACCCGAAGGGCCTCTACAGGAGGGCGCTGGCAGGTGAGATAAAGAACTTCACAGGGGTCAGCGACCCCTATGAGGAGCCTGAGAGGCCTGACCTAGTCCTTGACACAGCCAATGACCCACCCGAGGTAAACGCCGCTAAGCTGGTGGAGGCCATAGAGAGGGCGCTGGGGAGCCACGCCTAGAGGTAGCCCAGCCTCCTGAGCCTGTCCTTGACAGCCTCCTCTTCCTCCCTGCTCATTACCTCCCCCTGCTGTTCCTCCAGCAGCTGCCTGAGGAGGAACTCCACCAGCTCGTCAACTGAGGAGAAGGTCCCCTGTTGCTCCACGTACTTCTTAGCCCTCTCGTAAAGCTCCCTGTCTATTAGGACCTGGGCCTTCTCGCCCGTCATGTCCCCTTGCCCTCCTCTGAGGCAGAGCGTCACTCCCGTTATAAGCGCAGGGGTCGCCCCTCATCAGCAGCCTCCTCCGCCTGGCGACCCTGTAGAGGACCCTGAGGAGCTCAAGGAAGGGGAGCCAGACCGCCAGGGGCAGTATCAGCTTTGGCTCGTCAAGCGCCACGTGCCTCACCACGCTGTCGTTCAGGTTCGCCCTGTCCCTGTGGACCACGTAGAGCCTCCTGTACTCGATGACGTGCATACAGCTCCCGTCAGGTAGGGTGGCCCTCCAGTCCCTCAGCTGCCCCCTGGGCCTTCCCCAGGAGGGCTCAAGGCAGGCGGAGCTAGGGTCAGGAAGCTCGTCCTTGTAGACCAAGAAGTCAACGTGATAGGGCGCCCTTGAGAGGACCTCCATAACGTGCTGCCAGTCCAAGGCTGTGCAAGGAGTAGCGTAAAGGCCCCAGCTATATGCTTAGGTCAGGAGAAGGGCCTTGGAGTGCAAGGGGCTGCTGAGGGCCGCCGCCGGCCTAATAGCCCTCGGGATGACTAAGGACATGCTGAGGGCCACGCTGCACTACGACTTCAAGGTCGACCTGAGCGACGAGGAGCTCGAGAGGCTCTATGAGGAGGCCTCCAGGTGCGTGGCCAGCGGCCAGGTTAAGGTCAGGAGCTGGGCTACGCCCTTCAGGCCGGGGGACTGCGACAACCCGCTGATAAAGGAGGTGGGCGCCATGATACTGGGCGGAGCTGACCTCGACAGCATAGTGGCGAAGATGCTCAGGAGGCACTACATGTTGAGGGAGGGGAGCGTCTACAGGGTCCTGACTCAGAGGGACGTCGAGTACGCCTATGACCTAGCCCTCCTCTGCATAAGGGAGAGGGTGAGGAGGGCCAGGGAGTGGGCCAGCGCCGACAGCCCTGAGGCCACTAAAATTTAGCCCTGTGAGGCCCTGGCCGCCGAGGTGAGGGCGCTGAGGCTCAGGTACGCGGCGGTCAGGTCCTCAGGCTCCCCAGGCCTTGACGAGATGGAGGCCGAGTTCAGGAGGGCGGCAGAGGCCGCCGGGTTCTCAGCGGAGCCCGGGCCCGTGGACCTGGCCGCCGTGCTCGTGCTCACGGGAGGGACCGAGAGGAAGATCCTTGAGGCCTCCCAGGGCGCCAAGTTAGTCCTGCTGTTCTACCACGACTCCTACAACTCTCTGGCCGCCGCCTCCGAGGCGGCCTCCCTCCTCCAGGCCTCGGGCGTAAGCGTGCAGCTCTACGACTTCGGCTCCGCCGGGCAGGTGCTGGTCCAGGCCGCCAGGGCCGCCGAGACGGTTGAGGAGCTCAAGGGCTTGAAGATAACGTCCTTCGGGGGCCCGTCCGAGTGGCTTGTCTACAGCACTGGGGAGGGTGACCTCCTGGGGGCCTCCGTTGAGGTGGTCCCCCTGGAGGACCTTGCCAAGGAGGCTGAGGGGGCTGAGCCCGATCAGATGCCCGGCCAGCCCTCAAGGCTTGAGGGGGTAAGCGGAGAACAGGTTGAGAGGGCGCTGAGGCTGGCCAGCGCCATGAGGAGGCTCTCCGAGGGCCCCCTCACTGTCAGGTGCTTTGACCTCCTGAGGATATATGGCGTGACGCCGTGCCTGGCCCTGGCAGCCCTCAACTCAAAGGGCCTCATAGCTGGCTGCGAGGGCGACGTGCCGAGCCTCCTGACAATGTATATTCTCTCAAAGCTTTCAGGGAGGCCCGCCTGGATGGGCAACGTGACGCCTGGACCCGCTGGGACGCTGGCCATAGCCCACTGCACCTTCCCCCTCTCTGAGGCGTCATCCTTTGAGCTCACGACCCACTTTGAGACCGACAGGCCCGTAGGGGTTAGGGCCTACGTGAGGGAGGGCCTGAGGGCCACGCTCGCAAAGTATGACCCCAGGACCAGGACCCTGAGGGCCATAAGGGCTGAGGTCGCCCTGGGGAGGCCCTTCACGAGGGCCTGCAGGACCCAGGTGGCCTTCAGGGTCTCCGAGAGGGCCCTCGAGCTCACCCTCTCAAGGCCCATGGGGGCCCACTACGCTGTCGTGTTTGATGACGTAGTCCCTGGGCTGAGGGCCTTTGCCTCCCTGGAGGGCCTGAGGCTCGAGGAGGCCTAACACCTGGATGACGCGGCGTATATGTTGAGGACAGCCCTTAGGTCCCTGATCTCGAGCTCCGGGGGCATAGGGTTGTCCTTTCTCTTCCCGTCGACGTACTCAACGAAGGCCCTTATCTCCTCGGCTATCATGTCCTTCCTGGGGACCTCGACCCTCTGCCCGTTAACTACAAGGTCACCGTGCCTGGCGAAGTACCTGAACCCCCTCGACTCCATGAAGAGCCTTGAACTCGGGTCCTCGTAGATTGAGCCCCTGTCACCGTAGACCTCTATTATGGGCGTCGCAGGCGGGCCTCTGAAGGCCCAGCCGTATATGTATATCCCCTTAGCCCCTGACCTGAAGTTGAAGACTGCAACCCCGACGTCCTCGCCCTCCATGTCGACGGCCCCGCTGCGGTAGACCGTGGAGCAGACCGATGAGTACTCGCCCATGGCGTTAAGCATGACGTGGATCATGTGTATGCCTCCGTCTATGACTGCCCCTCCCCCCATGAGCTCCTTTACCCTCCTCCAGCCCCTCGGCTGGTTGTAGTGGGTGTCCCTGACTATGACCGTGTGCGGCCTGCCTACCGATGGGAGGCGCCTGTAGAGCTCGTTGAACGTCTCGTCGAAGTGGTAGTTCTCGGCTATCATGAGCCTGAGGCCGCTCCTCTCGGCAGCTTCAACTATGGCCTGGGCCTCCTCAAGGGTCCTCGCCATGGGCTTCTCAAGGAGCACGTGCTTCCCCGCGCTGAAGGACCTTATCGCCATGGGCGCATGGGCGTCGTGGCTCACTACAAGGTCAACCGCGTCAACCCTTGAGGAGAGGACCTCGTCGTAGCTGGTGAAGTAGCCCGCGGCCCCGAACCTCTCAGCCAGGGACCTGGCCTCCTGCTCGGAGGAGCTGTATGTGTAGTACTCTATGTCGAGGCCTTCGTCCCTAAGCCTTGACATCGCTGCCAGGTGAACAGTGCCAAAGCCCCTGCTGCCAACGACGGCTATCCTCAAGGGTCCTCGCCGTCCCAGGAGAGGTGGTCACATAATAATAACTTTAAGTCCTTACCTTCCGCCGAAGGCCGCCCTCTCTATGGCGAAGCCCACGATGACGAACGGCATGGCCACGACCACTATCATGAGGCCTGGGAACAGTATCCACCACCACCAGCCGTTCAGGGCGGCGTTGTTCGCGTAGGCCTGGTCCAATATGTAGCCCCAGGTCACCAGGTTCGGCGGCGCTATCCCTATGAAGGCCAGGGACTGGACCAGAAGTATCACCCCGGGTATGCCGAGCACTGTGTAGGCCACGGTGAACGGCGTGAGCCTGGGTATGAAGTGGGTGAAGAACGTCCTATACGACGGTATCCCGAGCAGCCTGTCAGCCTCGACGAAGGCGCTAGTCCTTATGCTCTGGGCGGAGCTCCTCGCTATTATAGCGTAGAAGGGCCAGCTCAGGAACGTTATCAGGAGAACCTCGACCCACAGGGAAAGGCTTGACCTGAGCCAGAGGCCCAGGGCGACCAGGAACGGGAGCGCTGGGAGGGCCAGAATGACCATGGAGAACCAGTTAATGAACGAGTCCGCCCTGCCGCCCAGGTAGCCCGAGTAGCCCCCGACCAGGACGCCTATCAGCACGCCAAGCAGCGAGGCCAGGAGGCCCATCTCAAGCGCGTTCGGCAGCCCCAGCAGTATGCCAAGGAATATGGGCCTGCCGTAGTAGTCCGTGCCCATGTAGCCGTACGCGTTGCCCAGGACCCTTATCTCGGCCTGCGAGAGCCTCTCAGGGCCCTGGGTGACCAGGTAGACGGTCACCGTGTAGGTGCCCCTCTCGGCGGGCCCGATGCCTGAGCTCGAGAGCCTGTTGAACAGCGCCTTGGCCAGGACGTCGGTTGTGACAACAGTTGGCGTGGTGCCCGTCCTCTCATATATGTAGCTCAGAAGCGCCCTTTCAACGCCAATTAGGTCAAAGCTGCTCGTCGCGCTCCCCACGGTCACGCTCATGTTGACCTCTGAGCCGCTGGGCTTCCTCCAGACTATGAGGATCTGGGATATTGTCGCGTTGCCTGAGAAGGAGAAGCCGACGTCCGTGGGCGCCTTAAGGCTCGGCCACTTGAACGAGTATGTGAGCTCGTATATGTAGACCCCGCCTGCCGAGTAGTATAGCTTAACCGATGAGGGGCTGAGGTAGAGCGTTGGCGTGTACGCTGCTGGCTCAAGGTAGACCATCCATGAGGGCGCCGCGTCTGTTGGGTACAAGGAGCTCCAGTACTTGAGGTTGTTCAGGTAGTTGAAGGCCACGGAGCCAGGCCAGGTGCTCACGTAGGCCGTCACGCCCACGAGGAACGCTATAACTATGAGGGACGCCAGGGCAGCCCTGTCCTTGAGTATGAACTTAAGGTAGACCTTCAGGCCCGTCTCAACCTCGGCCAAGCCTCTTCACCTCACTCAGCTGAGGCCCTGATCCTCGGGTCGAGGAAGCCCTTTATCACCTCGTTGAGCCACAGGGCTATCACCAGCACGAGGGTGAGGACGTAGGTTGTGGCCATGACTGTCGCCACGTCGGACTCCATAACGGCCTCGTAGGTCAGGAGCCCCATGCCGGGCCACACGAAGACTATCTCTGTCGTCATACCTCCTCCAAGCGAGCTCGCCAGCGCTATCATAACCTGGGTCACTATTGAGGGTGAGGCGGTCTTCAGCACGTGCCCGTACACTATCTTCCTCTCAGGCAGCCCCCTGGCCTTGGCAGTCAGGACGAAGTCCTCCTTCGTGGTGGCTAGGGCGAGGCTCCTGACGATATAGGCGAAGCCGCCAACGTTAACTATGAAGAAGGCCAGGAGCGGCAGCGTCATGTGGTCCAGCATGCTGGCTACGTACCTCAGCGGCTCCTTGCTGAAGGTGAGGCCCGGCGTAACCATGCCGTTCGGCGGGAACCAATGCATCCCATAGGCTAGGCCCGCTATAAGGAGGAAGCCTATCCACCAGGTCGGAAGGCTTGAGTGTATCACCGCAATTATCGGTATCGCCTTGTCGTATGCTGACCCCTGGTACCTGGCCGCCAGGACGCCAAGCAGTATGCCAACCACGACAACTATGACTGTGCCCGTTGTGAAGAGGATGATGGTCCTGGGCAGGGCGATCGCTATTATCGTCGCTATTTTGTTACTCGTACCGTAGCTGGGGTAAGTGACGCCTGGCGGCGTCACGCCGAAGTGGAAGGTCAGCAGGTCCCACATCTGAACTGCATACTTAATCATTATGGGCTTATTAAGGCCGAAAGCGGAGATGAGAGAGTCCCTGTACCTCTCAACCTGCAGGTTGAGATAGGTCACGTTGACAGCTCCGTGGGCCTCCCTGATCAGCTGCGTCCTAAGCTGGTTGGCGCTGTAGTTCACGTAGTCCCAATATAACTTCTGGACTATAGGGTAATAGAAAGCGTAAAGTATAGTCATAGCTGCAAAGAGCACAGTGATATAAATAACCGCAGTTTTAACCAAAAAACTCCTATATCCCATTTAGCCCGCCCCCCTGGCCGTTCATCTTCTCCTGGCCAGGAGGGCCACGGCGGCTATTATAACTATTACTACAACTACGGCCGCCACCACAAGCGTCGTTGAAATAGACGGCGGCTTAACCGGTGTGGTTGTTGTCGTGGTTGTGGTGGTTGTTGTGGTTGTTGTCGTGGTTGTGGTGGTTGTAATGCTGGAGGTGACTGATACTGTTGGCACCGTAGGTAATGACGTTGTCGTGGTTGTGGTAGTGGTGGTTGATGTTGTCGTGGTTGTGGTAGTGGTTGTGGTGGTGACAGGCGTGACCGTTATGGTGTACTTAGATGGGTAAAGCAGTATGTTGTCGGGCGTGTAGGCGTAAAGTACCACGTAGTAGCTGCCTGGCGTCAGGGACTTCGGCACGGTCAGGGTGAAGCTCCCATCAGTCCCGCTCGTCACGTTCTCCTGGGCCAGCACAGCGCCCTCGGGGCTCACGAACTGGGCTATTACGAACACGCCTGACTGCGGCGCGGTCTGGTTAGTGCCGTCAACTGTGCCGTAGACTGTGCCCGTCAAGGTGCCGCCAGCCGGCACCATGCCGAGCAGAGGCAGGTTCAGGTGTATGCTATAGATTACCGGCGACAGGGCCAGGACGCTGGGTACGGAGACGTTGAAGTATGGGTTCCTCACAAGCTTAGCGTACTGGCCGGGCTGGTAGGCAACCAGCATGAACGGCCCCTCGCCTATGACCGCGTTGCCGTAGGCGTTGATGTAGTTGATGGCGTCCGTGTAGGCCTCGTGCGCGAAGGTGGCGTTCACCAGGGGCACGCCGCTGAGCTGCTGCACCTCGAGCAGGCCCTCAGGTATGTAGCCCGTGGCGTTGTCTTGCTCGAGGAAGCTGAGTATGTGGCCCACGTCAGTTGGGCTCACGAGGTTGAGCCAGTCAACCTCCTCGCTGGTGGCCATCGCGCTGCTCCACGCGGCCTCACCGTGAGCAACCACCTGCGCCATGGCCACGTAGAGAGCCCAGGGCATCATGCCTCCTCCTGGCTCAGCGTAGCCGAGCGGGCCTAGGAAGTCAGATATAGTGCCCAGGGCAGCGACGGTCGGGTCGAACCACCAGTTGTTGCTCCAGATCTCTATGGCCGTGCTGTTGATTACCTGGAAGCCGAGTATCAGCTGCAGGTCTGGACCATAGACCGCTGCCGCCACCGGGTCATAGATTGGGCTGCTTGATGACAGGCTCACGTTCGCCGCTATCAGGTACTGCTCTATGATGTCGGCCAGGGTTATGGGCTGGCCGTCCACGAACCTGTCGTGCTGCATCAGCGGCGCGAAGTTAACAATTACTGCGACCTTTGCGTAAGTGTTAGGAGGCACGTGCTCAACCTGCATGCTAGTGGCGTTATAAACGAGGGCTGACGTGGGTACTGGTATGTCCGCTGTGGTGCTGATGTTAACGATCTTGTAGGTTATGCCAACGGCCACGGGGTAGCCGTTGCCAGGTACGCTATACTCTATAGGCAGGAACACGCCAGAGGCCGTGGCGACGCTGTAGGCGTCTGTCCACCCAACGACGGGGTTCATCGAGCCCATGGCCAGGTGCCTAACCCCTATGACCAGCTGCCCGCTGGGCGCCTTGGCTGTCAGGTAGCTGAACGGCGTGACCAGGCCCTCTATGAAGTTGGGTATCAGGCCCTGGGCCATATGGCTGTTCACGAAGATTGGTATCAGGCTCATGGCGAGGCCCAGCCTTATGGCCGTCACTATGCCGTAGTAGGTCATTATGTCAACGTACTTGTAGTACTGCTCCGCGCTCGTGAAGTTGCTGAAGGAGAGTCTCACGCTTAGGTTATCGATAATGTTGAGCTCCTGGGTCAGCTTGGGCTCCTGCAGGCTCGTCGTGTTAACACCGATGCCCCAGGCCGTGCCGTAGGCGTCGCTGGCTGGCAGGTCGGTGAAGAAGGCGCCATAGAAGGCGGCGGGCAGGCTCCAGTCGTAGTAGCCGTACGTGCCTCCCCAGGCCTCTATCAGGACGTTCCAGCTCGTCTCGTTAGGCACCATCGAGTATATCATAGTTATCTCCTTCTGCAGGTTGCCGTAGATCGGGACCACGGTGAAGCCCAGGTCCTCGAGCTGGCTTATCAGGAACGTGGCGTACTCGTACCTCACAGTTGTGTCGGTCCTGACGAAGACGTATATCGTCACGGGGCTCCCGTTGTAGTACCACTTACCGTTTATGTACTGGAAGCCGTGGGCCGTCAGCGTCCTGTATATGGTCTCGTTGGCGTATGAGGGGTTGTAAGTTATGTTAGAGAACTGGGCAGTAACGTTTGACGTAGTGAGCATCTCGTACTCGCCGCCGTAAACTGTGAGCGTCGGTATCCCGTAGCCGTTGAGTATGTCCTGGACGAAGTACTCCCTGTCAACTACGTAGTTCAAAGCGAACCTGACGCTCTGGTAGTAGAACGGGTTTATCACCAGCTGGCCCGAGGGGCTCTCCACGTACTTCATGGGGTTCAGGAGGACGTCATAGTAGGTTGAGGGCATCTCGTAGGCGACTGTCCCGGGGGGAAGGGTACCGACCTTTGCAGGCGGTATGGCGTAGTCGTAGAAGGCTATCACACCAGCCTTGAAGTCAGCTATGCCCGCGGAGTCTGAGCCAGCGTAGCTCTTCAGTGTCACCGTGCTGATGGGCTGCAAGGCCTGCTGCGCGTGCGCAGACAGGGGCGCCAGGACAATCAGCGACACAGCTATGACCAAGGCCCCCACAAGGAGGACCCTGAGCCGTGAGTCCATGCGAACCACGCTATTGTGGGAAGGGCTGACAGGGGTTTAATATGTTAATTATCCGGGGGCCTCCCTGCGAACTCGTTAAATGAGGCCTGAGGGTTAGACCCCCTTTCACATCAACAGAAACCTTTAACACAGAAACCTTTTATATTCCATCTCTGTAATAGGCCTCACAAATGACTCCCCACCTGATGGGGGTGCTGCCCCTAGGGCGTGGGCGACGAAGGCCGATAAGGCCCCCAAGCAGTCGCAGATGGAGCCCGCGCCATTGTGCTTGACAGCCGCTCATGGACCATGCCGATAGGGCCCGTGGGCGAGGTGGAGGTTCCTAGGCGCGATGGGTAAATGCAAATTAAATGAGAATGAGCCCCTAGGGACAATAGGGACAAACAGTTACCTTGAGGGCCCTGGTCGTAGCCAGCGGCGGCGGCCACGCAGGCCACGCTGTGGCCGCGGCGGAGAGGCTCATCGAGGCCGGCGTCGAGGTCGCCTTCGTAGTGCCCGAGGGCGACAGCTGGACGGAGGGCAAGGTCAGGGGGCTGGGCCCGGTCATCGCCAGGACGCCGAAGTTCCTCGAGCCAGGTGAGGGCCTGGCGGTGGGGCTCCTCAGGGCCCCTGCTGCCCTCCTCAGGGCCCTGGCAAGGGTGCCGAGGGGCTATGACGTAGTTATAGCCACCGGCAGCAGCCACAGCGTCGCGGCCGCCCTGGCGGCTTGGGCCAAGGGCTCGGACGTGGTCATAGTTGAGGCGACCGAGAGGTTCCTGGGGCCCAGCAGGGCCCTCAGGGCGCTCTCGCCCATAGCTAGGCTCATTGCCCTCCAGTGGGAGGAGCAGAGGGCCTTCGCGAGGAAGGGGGTTGTCGTAGGGCCCCTGCTGGGCAGGAGGGCCTACGAGCCCAGGGACGAGGGCTACGTCCTGATAACGGCCGGCACCTACGGCTACAGGAGGCTCTTCGACGCCGCCGCTGCCTCAGGCCTCACAGACGTGGTTATCCAGACGGGCAGGGTGGACCCAGGGCCGTACAGCAGGGTGAAGGGGTGGAGGGCCTTCAGCTTTGACCCAGACCTGGAGAGGCTCATAGCTGGCGCCAGGGTCGTGGTGACCCACTTCGGGAGGACGGCCGTTGAGGCGGCCTGCAAGTACGGCAAGCCCACGGTCCTGGCGCCCAACCCTGAGTGGGTCTGGATGAGGAGCCCTGTCAGGATGAGGGAGGCCGAGATGATGGCCAGGAGGCTCGGCGCCTCCTTCCTTCCCCCCGAGAGGGTGAGCCCTGAGGGGCTCCTGGAGGCCATTGAGGAGGCCATGAGGAACAGGCCGAGGGAGTGCGAGGACGGGGCCTTGAGGCTGGCGCAGATAATATCCTCCTGGGCCAGGGGTTAGGGGGTCGCCTTGCTGGTAGTCACGGGGGGCGCTGGCTTCATAGGGAGCCATGTGGCCGAGCTTGCGCTGTCAAGGGGCGAGAGGGTAATAGTAGTTGACGACCTGTCCTCTGGAGACCCCATGAACGTGCCCAGGGGGGCCCAGCTAGTGGTGGCTGACGTAACTAGGCCTGAGCAGCTGAACAGGGTCCTAGAGCTCGCCAGGGGGGAGGAGGTGGCCATAGCCCACCTGGCGGCTGTCGCAAGCGTTGTTGAGGCCAGCAGGTCTCCTGCCAGGGCCCTCGAGGTCAACGTTGTGGGCACGGCCAACGTCCTTGAGCTAGCGAGGAGGCTTGACGCCTACTTCGCGCTCGCCAGCAGCGCTGCGGTCTACGGAGAGCCCTCAGAGCTCCCCCTCAAGGAGTCCTCGCCCACTAGGCCCATAAGCCTCTACGGCGTCTCCAAGCTGACAGCAGAGCAAGTGACCTTCTCGCTGGCCGCCGAGCACGGCATAAGGGCCTCAGCGCTCAGGCTGTTCAACGTGTACGGCCCAAGGATGAAGCCCGGCCCCTATGCCAGCGTTGTCTACAACTTCCTCACGGCCGCCCTCAGGTGCGAGGCCCCTGTGATCTACGGCGACGGCTCAGCCACTAGGGACTTCGTCTTCGTCGCTGACGTAGCTGAGGCCTTCCTGAGGGCCGCCGAGAGGAGGGCGACGGGGGTCTTCAACGTGGGAACGGGCAGGGAGACCAGCGTCACGGAGCTCCTTGACCTGGTCTCCAGGGTCACCGGCGTCAGGCTCGAGCCCAGGAGGGCCCCTCCCAGGCCAGGAGATATAGGGAGGAGCGTAGCTGACGTCAGGCTCGCCAGGGAGGCCCTGAGCTGGTCCCCCTCGGTAAGCCTCGAGGAGGGCCTCAGGAGGACCTATGAGTGGCTCAGGACCTTGACCCCCTCCACTCGTACCTGTTGAACGCAAGCTTGGGGAGGGCCAGGAGGCCTGCCACGAGGTAGACGGCTATAGAGACAGGCAGGGGCCTGACGGCCCTCCCGCCCTTCCTGAGGGCCAGCGCGTAGTAGGTCGCCACGGGCGCGAGCCACGCGGCGCTCCAGGCGAGGGTCCACATGGCGAGGCCCGGGCTCAGGCCAGCTAGGGCGAGGAGCGCCACCCAGGGCGTCATCAGGTAGCCCCAGGCGGGCATAACGAAGAACAGGAGGAGAGGCCACGTCCTCCTTATGCCCCTGACCGCAGCTGCCGTCGCTAGGAGGGAGCCCCTGACCCACCTCTCCTTCTGCCTCACCATGGCCTTAAGTGAGGTGAGCGGGGCCTCGGTTATGGGCCTCCCGCCCACGAAGGCCACCCTCCAGCCTGACGCCAAGAGCCTCACGGAGAGGTCCAGGTCCTCTGTGGGGGCGTATGGGTTCCAGCCTCCCAGCTCCCTGAGGGCCCACCTCCATATGAAGTAGCCTGAGCCCGTGAGCCAGGCAGAGCCCGTGAAGCCCATGAGGGCGGGGGCCAGAACCCTGTTGTAGAACCTCATCTCTGCGGCCTGGCCCCTGATGTAGGCCAGCCTGACCCCCCTCCTTGCCCACTCAGGCACCTCGACCTCCCGTGGGAGCTGGACAGCCTCATAGCCGGAGGCAAGGGCGGCCGCTGCCCTGCTCAGCATGTCAGGGGGAGCCACGCCGTCGGCGTCGAGGACCCCTATTACATCGCCTCTGGCCAGCCCGGCGGCCCTGTTGAGGGCAGTCGGCTTGCCTGACCTGGCCTGACCCAGCGAGACCCTGACCGTGACCCCGTTGACCCTCGCCTCATAGCCGTCCTCGGCCCTCAGCCCCAGGGCCCTGAGGGCGTCAGGCAGGGTCGGGTCGTCTGCCTCGCCGGCCACTATCACCTCGTAGAGGTCCTTGGGGTAGTCCTGGCTTAGGAGGGACCTGAGGGTCCTCAGGAGCCCCTCGCCCTCCCTGTATGTCGGGACTATGACGGATATGAACGGCCTGGCTGGGAGGCTCCCTGGGGCCCTCCTGGCCTCGCCCCTTGGGAGGCCCTGAAGTATTATCACGAGCTCAACAAGCAGTGCGACTCCCACCGTCAGCGCGCTGCCGGCTGCATAGACCATCATGGCCTTCTCGGCTGAGGTGTTAAGGGCTATGTGAACGCTCTGGAGGTACTGCTGAAATGTTGTGACCAGCTGGCCGTCCTGTATAGCTGACAAGGCTGTGCCCGTCGCCGCTAAGGAGGTTTTCGGGGTTTAAAAAAGGATAGCCCCGTGCTGGGCCTTGAAACGCGTCGCCGCGGTCCCCGCCGTTCTGCCGGCGGGCGCCTAGGGCCTAAGCAAAAAAGTCAAGAGCTCTTGAGCTCGGAGAGCCTCTTATCGACCCTCTTTATCTCCTCCTCAACCCATGACCTGAGGTCCTCAAGGTAAAGCCTGTAGGCCTCCAGGGCTCTGCGCTCTGACTCTGGGTCGTAGTAGGCGTACCCAGACCAGTATGGGGTCCACCATCCCAGCGCCCATCCTGGCCTCTCCCAGGGCGGCAGGTAGGAGAAGGGCCCGTGCCCGGGCCAGGGGCCGCGCCACCACCTCCACCAGCCCATTCGACTCACCGACTCGTTTATCCGATACAAGCCTAATAAGCCTAACTCCTGGCGTCGCCCTGACTTCACGATATGAATTTTGGTTAATAAAAAACATATAGCTAAGGGGAGGAAGTTGAACTAGAAGGGATACAGGGGGACGGCGACTTGCTCTCCAGGGTCAAGGTGAGCTTTGAGAGAGTGAGGGCCGAGGACAGGGAGGCCGTCGAGAGGCTGCTCAGGTTCGCCCCCGAAGTCCAGCTTATGGGACTCCAGGGCCTGTTCGAGAGGTGGCTTTCAGAGGGCCTCTTCATAAAGGCGGTTGACGCCTACGGCTCGACGGTAGGAGTTATACACGTCAGGCAGGCTGGCGACGCGGTGTGGCTGGAGGGCATCGCTGTGAGCCAGGACATAAGGAGGAAGGGCATAGGCAGGCAGCTGGCCCTCTACGCCATGGAGGCCTCAGGGGGCAGCGTTTTCAGGGTCATGGCGAGCGCAAGGAACGTGCCCTCCAACGCCCTGGCCCTGGCCCTGGGCTTCAGGGAGGTGGACAGGGTCTACTTCTCCGACGGCAGGAGGGCCGCGGCTGCCGAGATGGCCTCCGAGCTGGGGCTGGCCGAGGTCAGCCCCTCCCTCGAGGGGGTCCCAGGGGTCATGAGCGGCTGGGCCTGGGTGCCCTCAGGCCTGTACAGGGGGAAGGCCTACGGGGGCAGGGGCCTCCTGCTCCTTGACACGGATCCCCCCTTCTTCGCCAGGGGGGACGCCGAGGGCTATAGGAGGCTCTCAAGGGAGCGCTCCTCAGGGGCCGAGGAGCTCATAGTTTACGAGCTCAGGAGAGCCTAGTGGAGGAAGAGGGCAAGGGCGATGACCCCGATGAGGGCCTGAAGCGCCAGGAGGCCTATGGTCACCCCCCTCTCCGTGGCCCTCCCCCTAAGGGCCCCCTGAAGCCTTATCATGAGGTGGGTCAGGCTGTAGCTCCTCTCGTAGGGCGGGAGGAGGGAGCCGTCAGGCTGGACCCTGCCGAAGTTCTCCTTGTAGACGCCGTGGGCCAGGCCCCTTATGAAGAGGACCAGCTCAACGTAGTAGAGCAGGTACATGAAGAGGCCGAACGCCGCTATGTCGCCGAGGACCACTATGCCCGCGTAGTAAGCCCCCACCGCGTACGTCATGGTGTTCCCCGGGAAGGCCTTAGCTGGGTACCAGTTGTAGACCAGGAACGCGGCCAGGGCCGCGGCCATCACCAGGGAGGCGTAGACAATGAACCACAGCCCCTTGGCGGCAGCGAAGGCCGCCGTGAAGGCCAGGAGGACAACCCCCATGCCTGCCTCAAGGCCGTTGTAGCCGGCCACCATGTTGTAGGCGTTGGAGGCGCCCATGACGCCTATTGGGACCACGACCAGGGGGAAGAGGGGGCCCAGGTAGAGGACCCCGTAGAGTGGCACGTGAACTATGTAGCTGTTGTACTTGGCTATCATGAGCGGCAGCGCTGCCGGTATCGTTGAGAGTACCCTCACCCACTGGGGGACGCCCTTCTTCCACCCAAGGATGTCGTCAAGTAGGCCTATGAGGCCAGTCAGCATGAGGAGGGAGACCAGGGAGAGCACGGGGACGGGCATGTAGAGGGAGCCGTTCACGAAGGTGTTTATGGCCTCCATTATGAGGAGCCCAAGGGAGGCGCCCACTATGACCCACAGGCCCCCGGCCTCGGCCACGGGCCTCCTGTCGGGCTTATTCATGTCATACCCTACCAGGCCCCTCTGGGAGGCCACGGAGATCCAGGGGGGCAGCATGACCATGACTGAGGCGAAGGAGATGGCTGAGGCCGTCAGGGCTATCAGCGCCTCCTGAAGCACCTTGAGGCCCTCGCGGTGCGCGGGCCCGTAGCTTAAAACTTAGCAGGGCTCCTCGGGTATCCCGAGCCTCCTGGCCCTCTCCCTGACCTCCTCGGGGACCCTGAGGCCTGAGGCGCAGGGCCTTGACCTCACCTCCTCCCTTATCATCCTCACCCCCACCTCCCACAGGTCGTCAGTCCCGTAGAGCCTCCTGGCCTCCTCCCTCACCGCCCTCAGGGCCTCATCGTAGCCCCTCGAGGCTGCTATCGCGTAAAAGCCCACCCTGGCAGCGAGCGCCTTGAAGGCCTTCCTGTCAGGCCTCCTGACGCCGCTAAGGTGGACGCCAAGCGGCCCCTCTGACAACATGACCCTGAAGTAGTGGGGAGGGGCCAGCAGGTACTCGTTACGGCCGTCCCAGAGGTACCTGAGCCTCCTGGAGTACGTGAACATCCAGTGCTCCACGTGAAGCCTATCAGCCCTGCACCTGTGCCAAGTATCACCGCAGAGGTTGAGGTAGGGCCAGTAGACCATGTAGTAGGCCCTGCCCGAGTGGGCCTCGGCGAAGCCCCTTATCAGGCCGGCGGCCTCGGGGTAGGGGACGAAGTCAGAGTCCCAGACCAGGATGAACCTCCTCGTTGTCCTCCTCAGCCCCTCCTGCCTGGCCTCAGCGTAGCCCCTGGGCGGGTACTGCCTGTACACGATAACGCCAAGCCCTGACTTGGCGTCCTCAAGTACCGAGAGGGCCTCAGGGTCATCAGACGAGTCTATGACCACCACTTCATCTGCTATCCGCGAGGCGCCTCTCAGGGCCAGGTCAAGCCAGTCGGGGTCGTTGTAGGTTATGACCATGGCCGATATGCCTGGCTCCCTGCCCTCGGCCCCGGCGTTTACTATGCCGAGGCCCACTGCCAGGGCCGCCCCTACGTCCGAGAGCCACCACGTCAGCCTCCTGCCGAGCGCCCTCCTGGCAGCCCTGGCTAGCCTGGCCCAGCTCAAGCCGTCCGTCGTATGGCCCTCACGGCTTTTAACTCGCTCCCCGGGAGCGGCTGAGGGAGCGCCTTGAGGTGGGATGACGTAATTAGGGTCGTCCTCTCCATGCCGCCCCACAGGGACCTGGCGATATCAAAGGGGCTCGTCCCTCACCCCTCCGAGGCTGGCTTCAAAAGGAGGCTCCTGGCCGAGCCGAGGGGGCAGAGGGGGGACTGGGAGCTAGTAGTTGACGGGAGGGCCGTGCACGTGAGGGAGTACGACAGGCACTACCTGGTCCACTGGGACAGGGCGTCCCCCTCGAGGAGCCCGCTCAGGCACCTGCTTTATGACGCCCCCCACTGGCTGATCCCAATAGTCGCCGGGGTCGCCGTGGGCATCTCGGCGGCCCTGGGCGTCGGCCCCAGGGTGGGGGCCGCCGGGGCGCTGGCAGCGGTCGCCCAGCTGGTCACCTCGAGGTGGCCATGACGAGGCTCCCTGACCTCCTGGGCTACGGGCCGAGGCCCGGCGAGGCGGTCCTTGAGGTCCCCGGCCCCCTCCAGGAGGCCGAGGTGGTCAGGAGGCCCAACAGGTTCGCTGTTGAGCTGAGGGGAGGGCTGATATGTCACCTTCACGACCCGGGCAGGCTGCCCGAGCTGATATATCCTGGCAACAGGGTCCTCGTTAGGCCCACGAGGGGGGCCAGGACTTCCTGCTCCGTCACCGCGGCCTGGGGAGGCGAGGGGGCGGGCTGGGTCCTCACGGACAGCAGGTTCCACTCCGACATAGCGGCCAGGTTCCTCCCGCCTGAGGCCGAGAGGGAGGTCAGGGTTGGAGGCAGCAGGCTTGACTTCAGGGTTGACGACGTCTACGTCGAGGTCAAGGGCTGCACCCTCGCCAAGGGAGGCGTCGCCATGTTCCCCGACGCGCCGACCGAGAGGGGGAGGAGGCACGTAATGGAGCTGGCCAGGCTGGCCTCTGAAGGCCACGGGGCCATGGTCATGGTCCTAGTGATGAGGAGGGACGCCTCATGCTTCTCGCCCAACTGGGAGACCGACCCCGGGTTCTCAGAGGCCCTCCTGGAGGCCCTGGACAGGGGAGTGGCGCTGAGGGCCCTCAGGTTCTCCTTTGACCCACCTCGCCTGACCTACCTTGGGGACATACCGCTTTGCCCTGAGGTGGGCAGAGCCGTGAAGATGGCGTCAGAGTGAAGAAAAAGGGTAAGAGGCTAAGGCCTCAGGCCGTTGTACTCAAGGCCGCTCCTCACGGCCCAGTAGAACACTGCCAGCGAGACCGCTAGGTAGAGCAGGGTGTCATAGGGCGACGGTATTATGCCGACCCCGAAGCTGCCCAGGTACGAGAGGAGGAGGGTCAGCAGGAGCCAGGCTATCATCCAGGCGCCCGCCCTCAGGTCCTTCCGGCTTAGGAGCCCTCTCCTGGCCACGTAGGGGAGGAGCAGGAGCGACGCGAGGGTCGATAGAACAGTGACCTCGACGGCCTGGGGCCCTGACCAGTATATCAGCAGCGAGGATGCCGCGAAGGCTATCGGGGCGAGGGCCCTGTAGGCGGGGAGCCTGAAGGGCCTCCGCTCGGCCGGGTGGGTGGCCCTGAAGACGGCCAGCGAGACGGCGGCCGGGGCGTAGGATATGAGGACGGCGTCAGTGAAGACGTTCATGACCGAGTAGAATGACGGAAGCAGGAGCAGGTAGGCTAAGCCCACCGCCAGGACCACGAGCAGCGAGTTGAACGGTATCCCGTGGCGGCTCAGCCTGGCGAAGAACTCGGGGAAGTAGTTGTCGAGCCTGGCAAGGGCGTTGCCGACCCTAGCGGCCCCTCCCATGTATATCAGGGCGTCGGTTGCCGCGGCCACCAGGGCCCCTGCCACAAAGACGTCAGCCATGGCCGGGAGGCCGACAGCCGAGGCGGCTGCCGGGAAGGGGTAGGCCAGGTTTGCTAGGGCGGTCCAATTCCCGGCCGTTATGTTAAAGGAGGACCACCTGTCCACGACTCCAAGGAACGAGAGGGACTGAAGCAAGTATATCACCAGCACGAACACGAGCGAGAAGGTCATGGCCAGAGGTATGTCCCTCTCAGGCCTCCTGGCCTCCTCGGCGTAGTCGACGGGCTGCCTGAAGCCCAGGTACGCGAATATTGTGGCCGTTGTGGCGGCGAAGAGCCCCTTGGCCCCCATCGGCGCAACGCCTCCGTAGGAGGTGAAGTTGGAGGGCCTGAAGAAGAGCAGGAGGGTAGCTGAGGCCGCGACCACCGCGGCTATCTTAAATATCGTCAGGGCGGTGTTCAGGTTGCCCAGGACTATGACCCTCAGCGCGTCTACCGCGAAGGCCGCAACCGCTATAACTATGGCCAGGGCTATGCCAACCCAGGTCAGCGTCACGCCGTTGTAGAGGGACGGGTAGTAGTAGGCCAGCGTCTCGACCACCGCAGCCGTCGAGGCCGGCACTATGAGCGTGTAGCCCAGGAAGGCGCCCCAGCCGTTCAGAAGGCCCACGACGCTTCCGTGGCTCTTGGCGGGGTAGTACGCGACCCCGCCGGCCCTAGGCCACATCGTGCCCAGCTCCGCGAAGACCAGGGCGGTTGGGATCAGGGCGGCGAAGCCGATGAGCCAAGCCACGAGCCCAAGGGGCCCGCCGCTTGCAAGGACGGCGACAGGCACGAAGGCTACCGCGGGCCCCAGTATGGCGCCCACCGCGAGCCATACTAGGTGCCAGAGGCCGAGCTCCCTCCTGTAGCCCGACCTCTCCCCGCCAGGGCTCGAGCCCACTCTATGCTCTCACCTCAGGCCAGCCCCCTCTCGTGGAGGGGAAAATAAGCGTTGCCCGTGGGCCCACCGTTCCACTGACGCCGCCAGGGCGCTTCTAGGCTAACTGTGCGCTCAGGGGTTAAGCGCAACAGCCCTCAGCGAGGGCTTCGCTTAACGCGAGCGCAGAGGCCAGGACGTGAAATAAATAGCGTGCAGTCCCAGCCCTCATAGGGCTGGCAGCCTAAGACCTAGAGGTCAGGAGCTCCTCGAGGACCCCCCTGACCTGGGTTATGTCTATGACCCCCCTGTCGCCCTTGCTCACCGTGCCCTCTGGGTCATATATCGCGAAGACGCCAAGCCAGTCGTGCATGGAGTCGTCGGGACCCTTGTCGTTCCTGTCCATGTAATCTGAGGGCCAGCCCACAGTTCCTATGGGCCTCCAGTTGAGGTCGTCAAGGTACACCGTGAGGTCCGGGGCGTCCCCCTTGGCCACGGGGTATATCTCAAGGGGCTCGTAGGCCTCGTTCCTCCAGGGCTCTCCGTTGGGTCCCCTTATCCTTGAGACCGCCTGCTTGACCTCCTTAACCAGGCCCTCTAGCTCCTCCCTCCCCACTACCCCCCTGGGCTCCCTGCCCTTTACGTTGAAGAAGAAGCGCGAGTAGTAGCCTCCCCATGCCCATACCCTCGTGTGGTCCCAGTCTATCATGTCGAAGGTCAGGTCCTGGCCAGGCGCCTTGGGCCTCTCCCTGAGCTTAAGGTAGCCCTCCTCCTCAAGCCACTGGTTTATCGCGAAGGCCCCGTGCATCGACTTGGTCCCGTGGTCGCTGGCTATCACTACTATCGAGCCCTTCAGCGGCCCCCTCATCATCTCCTCAAGCCATGAGTCCACCTTCCTGTAGACCTCCGGTATGGCCCTGCTGTAGACCTCGTGGTAAGTGTGCCTCGGGTGCCTCTCGTCGAAGTACTTCCAGAAGGCGTGGTGGGCCCTGTCTATGCCTATCTCGACATATATGAAGGCGTCCCAGGCCTTCCTCTCCGCGAGGTACCTCACCACCCTCCCGTGGTTCTCAACCATCTCGAGCAGGTCCCTCCTGGCCCTCTCCCTGTCCTCTGTCCTGAAGACTACATCGAATATCGGGTGCCCGACGGCCGAGGCCAGCTCCTCCTTGAGCCAGGGAGGCCACGTGTATGGCCTCTGGGGGCCCGGCGTGTTGAAGTCTGTCACCATGAAGCCGTTAATTGGCTTGGGCGGGTACGTGGGCGGGACGCCGAAGAGGCCGAACCTCAGCCCCCTCCTGCCAAGGTCATCCCATATGGCCTGCTCCCTCACGTCCTGGGAGGTCACCACGTAGGACTCGAAGGAGCCCGGCCTCCTGTGCCTGAAGCCGTAGAGCCCCAGCTCCCCAGGGCTCTTCCCAGTGAACATGACCATCCAGGCCGGCACTGTTATGGGAGGGTGGCACGTCCTGAGCACGTACCTCGCTGACTCCTCGACGAGGCCCCTTATGAACCTGAGGCCCCCGCCGTCGTGCCCCTCGTAGAGAACGTAAGGGGGGAGAGAGTCGAGGCCCAGCACGAACAGCCTCCTGGTCAAGGCTCCCCGCTGAGGGGGGAGGGGAGGCTAATAAAGGAGGGAAAGGGAAAAAGAAAATAAATAAAAATTAAGTTGAGTTTAGGAAGCTCACATCTTGGCGAAGGCCACGTAGGCTATGAGGGCGAGGGCTATGATGGCCACTATGAGGGCGGCCAGCGAGTAGGTGGCAGCCGAGGCGGCCAGCTGGGCCGCGTGTGTGGCCTCGGTGTAGGCGTTCGAGGCCGTGGAGCTCGTGCTGCTGAGGGTTGAGCTCATGGAGGTGAGCTGTGAGCTCATGGAGGTGACAGTTGAGCTGACGGAGCTGAGGGTGCCTGACATGCTTGACAGCGTGCCGCTTATGGAGCTGAGGTCAGAGCCTATCGTGCTCAGGTCGCTGCTTATGGTGCCCAGGCTGCTCGACACGCCTGACAGCGTTGAGCTCATGGAGCTTACTGTTGAGCTGACGGAGCTCAACGTGGAGCTGACCGAGCTGAGCGTTGAGCTCACTGAGCCGAGCGTGCTGTTCATGCTGGTCAGGTAGTTGAGGGCCGCCGTCTCGTAGCTCGTCAGGGTGTTGACGCTCTTCATCAGCTCGAGCACGTTAGCGCCTATGGAGCCTACCTCACCGCCTACAGCCGCCACGTCGCCCTCCAGGGTGCTTATGTCAGAGCTTATGGCTGAGAAGTTGCTGGCCATGTAGGAGCTTATGCTTGAGAGCGAGGACTCTATCTCGCTGAAGTTGCTGGCCATGTAGGTCGAGAGGCTGCTGATCTGTGAGGCCGCTGCCGAGATCTGTGAGGCCGCGGTGCTGACCTTTGACAGGCTGCTGTTGATGCTACTGAGGTAGCTCAGCACCTGGCCTATCTCGCCAGTCACGTTGGCCTCTATCTCCTTGACTGCCTGGCTCACGACGCTGGTTATAGCTGTCGTGTTCACCGCGGCGGGCGGCAGTATGCCCACGGCGGCTGCCTGCTGGCCCACGAACTGCTGGCCCGTGAACCTGTAGGTAGCCGTCACCGTGGCCTCAACGATCAGAGTGCCGCTCACGTTGGACGGCACGCTCACGAGGTAGACGTAGTAGCCGCTCACCGTGGTCAGGAGGCTGACGGGCAGCTGCTCCACTACACCGCTTGACGTGACGACGTAGGCCGTCACCGTGGGCGCTGAGACGATGAAGAACGGCGACACCTGGTAGGCCGGCAGGCCCATCACTGAGACCTGGCTCGACGCCAGCACCTCGAGGGCCGTGCCAGCTGACACGGAGCCTGGGGCCGTCAGCGTGAACTGCACCGGGTAAGCCGGGACTGAGACTATGTAGTTCACGTACAGGGTGAAGGGCGTCGACGGGTAAGTCACGGTTCCTCCTGTCGGCACGTAAGGCCCTGTTATCTGGCCGCTCAGCACGTTGAGGCCTGGGCAGAGCGGCAGGGTCGTGCCGGCGGTCAGGTGGGAGCCCTTCACGAGAACGCCGGTGAAGTTGCTCCATAGGGTGCCGTTGATTATGTAGCCGATTAACACATGCTTCGTGAGAGTGCCGCACTGCGATGACACGTTAACGTAGACGGGCAGGGCCTCGCCCGTGTACTTGCTTATGGGCGAGCCGAACACGTAGGCCGTGATAGGCGTGCCGGGGAGCACCAGTATGTTCTGGGTGATGAGCGGCGAGTAGTAGAACACCGCCGCGCCAGTCGTGGAGTTAGTCAGCATGTAGGCAAGCGAGTAGGTGCCTATGAGCAGGTCAGCGGCCTTGCCCACGTAGAGCGCGGTGTAGGCCGGCCCTGACTCGCCGCCGCCTGGCAGGCTGGTCACGTTATATATCACTATCTCGTACGGGTACATGCCGCTCGGCATCCAGCCCGCGTTGCCGGGCAGGTCTGGCACAGGCACGTCGTAGAACACGCCGTAGCCTCCCAGCACCCACGTGCCGCTGAAGCTGCTGTCGCCGAACGGGGCTACCTGTGACACGTTGACGCTGCCGAAGTAGTCGGTCTGGTAGCCCTCTATGTAGAACTTGAGCAGCACGGAGCCGTACTTACCAGTGGTTATGTTCGCGTTGGCGCCGGCGCCGACCACCACTATCTCGTGTATCATGCCCTCGGAGGCCGGTATCAGGTACGTGGTGCCGTTAATCATGTACTGGGTCGCCTCGAACGGGTACTTGAACAGGGTCGTAGGCATCTGTATCTCGCCGAGCAGGCCGGTGACTATGGGCGTCGGCGGGTAGACAACAGGCGTCGGGTTGACGTACACTATGGCCGCGCCTGGGTTAGCGTTCAGGTAGACCTCGTAGTTGCTGCTGGCGTTGCTCATTGGCACGTAAGCCGTGACCTTCGTGAAGCCGGTCGACGGTATCTTCGTGACCAGGAAGTTGTAGAAGGACCCGCTTATGGGTACCTGGCTTATGTAGGCGAAGTCGCCGTAGCCGTCTGTCTGGACGCTGGTTATGGGCGCCAGGGTCGTGGCCGCCATGGGCGCCGTGGTGCTGTTCATGATGACGGGGTACTCACTAGAGCTTATGGACGTGCTGAAGCCGAAGCCCCTGACGAGCAGGTAGTTGCCGAAGAGCAGGCCCTCTGGGGTGCCGCTGGTGCCGTTGAAGTAGAACATGCCGTTAGCGTTGCTTGTGAACACCTGGTAGAACGGGTAGACCACTAGCGGCCCGCTCGTGGTCCACAGCGTGCAGTTGCTAACGTAGGCGTACGGGCTTATCGTGCCCGACACGAGCTCAGGCGTGTATGTTATCTCGTACTCGAGGCCGAGCTTGGCGAACGGGTAGTAGGGCGCGTTCGGTATCAGGACGTCTACTTCGACCTCGCCGCCTGTCGTACTCACTATGTAGGTGAACGTGTTGTTGGCGAAGGTTATGCCGAGGCTCTCAACGTAGTAGCCAGAGCTCATGTAGTAGCTCTCGCTGTTCTCCTCAGCTGGGTATAGGTACGGGCTAGTGGGCAGGAGGGTGCCGTTGCCTATGGCCGTCACCGCCACGAAGCTCGTGCCAGTCGGCAGGTTGTAGAAGGTGAGAGTCAGCTCGTCGCCTGGGTTAAGATAGTCGCTCGGGCCGGCCACACCCATGTTTTCGCCGGTCACCTCGAAGCTCGGGAATATGTTAAGAGTCCCAGCTGCTGGGCTAGGCGTGAAGAGGCCGTAGGGCTTGAAGGTCGACGGGTTAATGCCGTAGTTGCTGAGTGTGTAGTTGACCACCGGGAAGCTCACAGCCGCGGCCGTCCCTGTGGTCGTCCCATACTGGTAGGTGCCGCTCGGGAAGAACTCAATGTAGGTCGTGCCCGAGGCCGGGACGACTGTAATTGGGTATCTGTACACCACGTCAAGGCTGAAGTCGCTTATGTTGAAGTATGAGGTCACGGCGCCTGAGCTGAAGTGCACGGAGTTGGTTAGCGCGGGCGGGGCGAACGTGGGGTTGAGCGTGCCCTTAACGCCTATGCTGACCGGTGTGGAAGTGTAGTTCACAGTAACGGGAGTCATGAATACCTGCGAGTAGTTGCCAGGTTTTACGCCGTAACCGGTTATGTACGCTATGAGAGCGGATGTCGTGGAGACCGTGGAGTTAGCGAAGGAGCCCAGGAGCGTGAGGTTGTAATAAGTAAGGTCTGACATAGTGCTGCTTATCAGGCCTGAGGCGTAGGCACCGACGCCCGTTATGTTGAGGAACGCGGACTGGGACGTCGGCAGGCAGAGCATGGCCTCACTCAGGTTGTTCAGGGGCTTTATCGTGACCTCCATGGTTGGCCTTATGGTCAGGTTGAACGGCCCAGCGGCTATTGCTGGGGCCGAGCCGCCGTAGTTCACGGGGGCTGAGGTCGAGTACTTGAGGTAGACGAGGGCCCAGCCCTGCGTCGTCAGGTTGTGAAGCACGACCGTCTCCTGTGTGGCGCCGCTTGAGAGGGCGTCCTCTGTCGAGCCGTAGGTGCTCAGGGCTGTTATGAAGTTAGCCAAGTCCGTCGCGGTTATGGGCCAGCTGCCAACCACCGCCGTCACGTTAGTCGTTTTGAATGTTGGGGTTATCGGGACGTCGCCGTAGTAGACATCAGGCAGGCCGTTGGCCGAGAGGTATATGTGGGCCGCGGCTCCCTGATAGGCAGGCGTGAGGTTGAAGTCAAAGGTCACGGCGCCGCCTACGCTCACAAGCTTGGTGTACACAAGGCCGGTTCCGGGCTGCGGGTAGGCGGCGGCCTTCGCCATCTGCCCAAGGAGCGGTGCCAACAGGACTAGGGCCAGAGCTACAGCCGCCACCACCGCCTTATACGATCTCAAGCCATTCACCTTGGCTCGGGGTGATGTAGTTATACTTCAGGTATTTAAGGAGTAGCCCTGCTCCCTGAGCCGCATAAATTCCCACGGGTGGGAAGGGGGGTTATGCGCTAGGTGAAGGTCAGGGGGTCCTGCCTCAGCAACTCCCTGAGCACCACCGTGGCGTAGGAGCCCCTGGGCAGCGAGAAGGTAACCCAGCCCCCTCCCCTGACCTCAGGCCCCCTCACCTCTGCCCACGAGGCCCTCACCATCGGCCTGGCCCTGGCCAGGGGGCCTGAGAGGCCCTCAACGCCCTCATCCCTCATGACCTCCTTACAGACGCCTTCGGCCTCCGAGGCCCTGGCCGGTACCCTTAGCCTGGGTAATACCTCGCCCCCCTCGAGGGCCCTTGAGAGGCACAGGTTGAATAGGTATGACTGGTACGCCTCAATGAAGAAGGAGAGCGGCAGGGGAGATACCCTGAGGGCCCTGGCGGGGTCGCCCGTCCTCAGGTACTCTGAGAGCACCCTCCTCTCAAGCTCATACCCCCTCCTAGGCATTGCCCTCAGGGCCCCCTCGGGGTCGCCTGAGTCGTAGAGGGACCTGAAGGCCCTGGCAACCTCGAGCTCCCCCGGGTAAGGCCTCCCTATCAGCAGGTCAACGGCCCCCCTCAGGTCCCCCTTGGCTATGGCCTTGCCTACTAGGTGATTGTTGGGCCTCCTGACCCCGAACCTCTGGTAGCCGAAGTAGTTCAGCACCTTACCTAAGGAGGAGAGCCTTGAGGCCCTCCTCCTCAGCTCCCCCTCGTCAGACCCCTCTAGGAGGACCTTGAACCTGTTCCCCGTGTGCCTCAGCCTCCCCCTATGCATCCCCAGCAGCCTCAGCTCGAACCCTCTCCCCCTGACCTCGGCCCTGGGAGGGGGGCCCATAACGTAGGCCAGCTGATAAGTGATAGCGTTGGCGTCCTTAACGCCCAGGAAGTGGAGCCTCCTGCCAAGGGCCCTCGAGGCCTCAAGCGATGCAGTCAGGTGGTCAACCCCTTTCTTGACCATCAGGTAGACCGCCCTGTCCCCCTCCTCCCCTCCCCTGAACTCCGTACACGGCCTCCCGTCAACCTCCTCAATCACTATGAAGCCCTCAGGCCTCGGGACCCTCGCGCTGAGGGGGGACCAGGCCTCGTCAACAGTGTAGTACAGGAGGCCGAGCTCGACGTCGAGCCTGTAGGGCGACCTGACTGGCATGCCCTCCTGCCATCGCTAACGCTTTGGTCAGGGCTTTTGAGCTTAGGCCGTGAAGTGGGTCATGACGGGACCCCGGCCCGAGCGGCCAGCTGACGCGATACGCCCAGCGCGTGGTCTGAGCGAGGGCCAGGGCGCCCTTAGCCCTCGAGGTCTGTTCATAGCCCGCCTGAGGCTAGGCCTGGCCGCTGTCCACAGCACGACGCCGCGTTGAGGCTAGTCCTTTTTCGCAAATTTGCGGAAAGAGGACAGGGCCGTGAAGGGACGCAGGGAATGAGCTGATGATGTCAGGTCCTGAGGGACCCCTGTCAAGGTATCCTGGAGACCTCTGGCCCACACTGGGCCAGCCAGGCCGACCTGTAGGCCTGGACGGACCTTGCGGCCTGTAAAGGGTTAGAGCCTGTGAGCGCCAGCCCATGAGGACAGCCCATGATGGCCTTCAGCCAGCGGGCTAAGCTCCATGACGGAGCCCTTTACCACGCCTCGCTGAGGACGCGAAATACCCCATTTTGCCCTGAGCTGATGCAACTACGCCTGGGCGGCCTTGGGGGCCACGATTAGAATCACGCCCAGCCTGCCAATAACCTCAACGCTCACCTCGCCTGAGAGGGGTGATGGTGAGAGGGCCAGGTAGTACTGGCCGCTGACGTTCAGGATCGCCAGGTATGACGTTGAGTTCAGCCCAGCGCATGCCACAACCCCTGCGGTTATGACCCTCGTCGCGTTTACCTTGACGAAGGCGTTAACGAGGGCGGCAGCCGTTGACGCCGTGAGCTCGGCTGGGGCCTCGAAGTCCGTTAGGTTGTACTCGCTCGCAAGGGCTGCCGCCGCCTCGGAGAGGTTAAGCGCCCTCTCGGCGTAGCTGAGCCCCTGGTAGCCCTGCAGGAGGGCCAGGGCCGCCTCCTTCAGGTACGTAATTGCCGCCTGGAGCTCAGGGAGGGCCTCCAGGACTGCTGCCTCCTTCTCCCCTAGAGTTCCCCTGACCTCGGCCTGGAGGGCCTCAAGGTCTCCCGCGGCTGAGGCAAGGGCAGCGCTCAGGTTGTAGACGGGGGGCGCGAGGGAGGTCACCATGAGCACCGGCTGGGGACCAGAGGCCTTGACGCCAGCGACATATGACTCCGCCTCCTCAGCGTAGCTCATGGCCGCCGTGAAGTTGCCCTCCCCAGCCTCCATGGCCGAGAGAGAGTCGAGCTGGAGGGCCCTGCTTACGTTGCCCCAGTACTCCGTGACCTCGGAGGCCCACGACCCCAGCTGCCTAACCGAGGCCTGTGAGCTCATGAACTGCCCTGGGACAGCGACAAAAGCCTCAGCTATGGCGACGGCGTCCTGAGCTGCTGAGGCGAGCGTGACGTTCAGCCTGGGCAGGCTAGGCGTGCCGTTCAGAGCCTCTGAATAGCCATTTATCAAGTAGGCGGCCTCTACCGAGGCCCCGGCGAGGCCTATGGCGTAAGTTATGTTGCCCGCGTAGGTCTCATTAAGGGACCATGACAGCAAGGCTGAGGACCAGACGGCGTAGGTGAGCTCGCCTACAGTGGCGACGCCGTTCAGTATGACCGTGGCGGCGCTCGGCGACCTAGTCCTCACCTCATTAGTCAGGTTCACCACCACGGGGACCGCCTGCCAGAGGTACCTGCTGGCGTTCAGCAGGGTCTCGTTAGCCTCGTAGAACATTCCCAGGCCGCTCTCGTTCTCAGCAATCGAGGTCAGCCTCAGCGCCTGCGAGAGCATGTTGGTGGCGTTGATTGCCTTCTCCATGTACTGATCATAGCCAGAGGGGAAAACGGGGTAGTTGTTTATGCCGTAGCTGACGTAGCTGTCGACCGTCAGTATGTAAGCGCTCAGGTTGCCGACGAGCTCCCTGAGGGGAGCGCCGACGCCGAAGTAGTACGTCGTGGAGTACTGAAGGACGTTCTCAGCCAGCGCCTGTGAGCTCGTCACGTACGACATTGCTAGGCCGTCGTTGCCGTTCATGTAAGCCTGCAGGGCAGCCGAGAGGTTGCCCAGGGCCTCGTAGTCCCACCACATGAGCTGGGACGCCTCAGCTGCCGAGGCCCTGGCTATGGAAGTTGAGAGCGTCAGGTTGCGGCTGCTGTAGTTCACCAGCTCAAGGAGCTGACCTAGGGTCCCTGCGAGAACGCTTATGTTGCTAATGGCCCAAAAGGCGTACTGGGCCTGCGGCGACCCCTGGACCTCGGCCTCTAAGCCCTCTGCCTCATTAAGGACGTTAAAGGCCCCTGCGAGCGAGGGCGCCTCGGACAGGGAGAGGCCCTCTATGGCCTGCTTGACGCTCATGTATGTCAGGTTCAGGTAGCTGAGGGCGGCGCTCAGGCTAGCGTAGGCCCACTCAAGGCCGAGGCTTACGTTAACCTCCTTGAGCCCTGAGGCCACCTGCCCCACGTAGCTTTTGATCAGGCTCATGTTGCCGTAGAGCTCAGATATCAGGCTTATGTTGAGTTGTGGGGGTGGGGTAATGTTGCACTGCATGGACTGCGCGGACGGCTCCACCGCACGTGACTCGAGGGCTAGGGCGCCCTTGATGCAGAGGAGGAACGACGAGGCGTTCTCCATAGCCCCTAGGATTGCGGCGTAGGTTGAGTTCAGCCCCTCGGCCTCCCTCTCGGCCTCGAGGAGCTCCGAGTAGGCCTCGCTTATGTTGGCCGTCGCGCCCCTGTAGACCTGCTCCCTGAGGCTGACGTTCAGCAGGGGCTGCACGAGGCTAGCGTTGGCCTTCAGGACCTGGAGGAGCCTGAGGAGCCCAACTACCTGGGCCGGGCTCGTGATGTTAGCCTCCGCTATCAACTTCAACAGCGGCTGAACGTAGCTGTAGGCGTTCATCATCAGTTCGCTACTGAAGCTTGAGTTGAGCAGCGACACGTCATTATTGGCCAGGGACTTAATTACGTCAAGTGATTTGGTGAGACCCGCTGAGGCGGAAAGCGATGAGTAAGAGGCGGCGAGTCCCAGCGCCCTTAGGCCTAGCGCCTCGGCCCCGCTGTAGTTGCCCTGCTCATAGAGCTCGTAGGCCTCAAGGGCCACCTGCCTAAGCGATGAGGAGTAGGTGGAGTTGAATGACAGAGAGGCCGCGAGGTACGAGGCCAACGCGACGTAAGTAGCCGCCTCAGCCCAGGGGGCCGGCCTCGGCTTAAGCAGTGTGAGGTACTCCGATGCCTCCCTCATGACCTCAAGGCTCAGCAGCTCTGAGCCGCTGTAGTTGCCCTGCTCATAGAGCCTCACGGCCTCTGAAAGGGTGGCGTTAAGGGAGCTGACGTTAACGTTGTACCTCGCAAGCACCGCGAGGTCCCCTGAGGCCACGCTGAGCCAGGGCGCCTGGCCCTGCGGGGCCGCGAGGGGCGCAATGAAGGGGATGACCATGAGGGCCATGAGGGCAAGTGCGGCGGCCTTAGCGGGCCTCAAGCTTATGACCTCCTTCTCAGAAGGAGCGCCGCGACGGCCGCTATAATAACTACTATGACGGCCGCGACGGCCGCGTAAACGTAAGTCTCGCCGACCGGATGCCTCGTAACTGTTGTCGTTGGGGACGTAGTAGACGCGCTTGTCATGCTCATGCTCGTGGACGATGAGGTCGTTGTTGAGGTCGTGGTGGTTGTCGAAGTCGTCGTAGTTGTTGTTGAAGTTGCTGAGGTCGTGCTCGTGGACGTTGAGGTCGTCGTGGTTGTTGTGGTTGTTGTCGAAGCTGTTGAGGTCATAGGCTCCACGGTCACTTCAACGGTCAGGTTGCCCGGGCCCGCCTCAAGCTCCGAGGCGTTGACCAGGGTGACGTTGGCGCCGCTGAAGTAAACGAGCACGCTGCCGTTGGCTATGCTGATGTCGGCCCTCACGGGCAGGTATATCCAGTAAGTGGCTAAGGCGCCGCTCACCGAGCAAGGCGGCCCGTAGACGCTCACGTTGACGAGCCCTGGCTCAAGCACGGAGACCTGGAGCGAGCCGTTCACGTACTCTGCGTAGAGGCTCCCGAAGTTGGCCTCATAGGCCACGTAGGAGTACGGCCTGGAGCAGAGTGGGAGCTCGAGCAGCTGGGGGGCCGAGGTGACGTTGAGCTGGAGGCTCATCACGTAGCCGTAGTAGCTCACCATCACTGACTGGGAGAGAGCTAAGGGGGCCGCGATTACGACGAGGGTGAATACGAGTATTGCAGCGACAGCAAGCGGCCGTCCGACCTTCAACAGTGGAACCCGCCTGCGCGGGCGATAGGCGTTATTTATATGTTAAGAACGACTTCACTTGCTGAGGTGAAAGGGGCCTCAGCCCTGGCAGCTAGGCAACGGGCTGAGGCCTAGGACTTCCTCCTGGTGAGCGTGAGGGCTGCTATCATTATCGCCAGGGCTACCAGCGATAAGGCCACGGCCGCCGTGAGCGCCCAGCCCTGCCCAGGCCTCACCTCCCTCAGGGCGGCCACCTGTTGAGTCTTAGTTACGCCCTGAATGGGGGTGGTCGTTATCACCCTCGGGGTCACGTGCTGGGGCCTCATGGACTCCAGGCCGCTGAGGCCCAGGAGCTCGGCCTGGGATATCGCGTTCATCAGGGCGCTCCAGGCGGTCCCGTTAACGACCTTGCCCACCCTTGAGAGGGTCACGCTCACGTTGGAGCCAGGGCCTACTATGACCTCCCCTACGTCAGAGTACTCCAGTGTGGCCCTGCTATCTATCAGTATCAGGGCTGAGGCCGTTGAGTACCTGAGCGTTAAGTTGCTGTTAACCGCCACTATCACGCCCTGCGAGTCAACGTAGGACAGCGTGAGCCTGCTCGAGACCACCCTGACCAGGCCCTCCATGAGGCTCCACAGTATGGTCCCGTTGTACATTATTGTCACGTCCTCGAACACGGCCCCGCTGGTCTCGAAGCCTGAGGTCAGGTTAACCCCCCGGTAAACGACGTTCCTGCCCAGCCAGGCGTAGGCCGAGGAGTAGGGCAGCTGGTCGCCCCAGGCGCCCTCGCCCGTGACTACGACGGCCCACTCTCCCCCGTAGGCGCCCTCGTAGTAAGTGGCGTTGCCAATTGACGAGGGGCCTGGCAGGTACGCCTCGGCCTCCCAGGCGCCGTCGCTGAACTGCAGCGGGACCTCCGTAGAGTAGCTGACGTTCTCGTAGAGCCCCGTGAGGGCGGCCGGGAGCAGGGTGGCTGAGAAGAGGCCAAACCTAACGGGCGTGCCGTTGGGGTAAGTTATGTTCGCCATGACCTCCACCTCTCCCCCCTCGGGCAGGGCTGAGGGGAACAGCTGAACGGAGGCCCTGAGCTCGGGGGCCACGTATATCATCCCAACGCCGTAGCCCTCTATGTCCATGCCTGCCCCGGTGGAGTTGTAGGAGGACCTGAGGACCACCAGGTAGTAGCCGGGAGGCAGGCCCTGGGGGACCCTCAGGAGGCCGGCGTAGTAGCCCTGGTACGTCATAGGCAGGCTTGCCTCGCTGAGGACCGTGCCGTTGGGGGCCACGAGCTCAGCCGTCACGTTGGAGCCGTAGGCGGCCGCCCAGAAGACGGCCCCGCTTACCTCGTTAGAGGGAATGAAGAGCGTCTCCACGGGCGGCACCGGCAGGCCCTCTATGAGGACCCACCCGCCTGGGTAGGCTGAGCCGGGCTGGGAGAAGACCTGAGGGAGCACCATGAAGTAGTACTGGAGCGAGGACCCTATGAAGAAGGGGACGAAGCCGTAGACGGGCCCCCTGAGCCAGAGCACGGCGTAGCCGGGGGAGGCGTTGAAGTAGAGCTCTGTGACGTTGCCGCCCATAGCCGGCACCGAAATGACTTGGCCATAGGTGTTGTTGAGGGGCCTGTACTCGAGCACCGTCACGTTGTAGGCGACCGACAACGACATGTTGCCCATGGGGGACACCGGGAACACGGCCACGGGCATGCCGAGCTGGGGTGCGTAGGGGTAGAGGGGGACCGGGGCCACCGCCGAGCCGAAGTAGCCGAGGAAGGCCTCGTCGAGGCCCCTGACAGCAGCCCCGTTGCACTCGCCCCCGACCTCGATATAAACTACCCCTGACGCATTGGATGGCGCCGTCAGCTCTGCCTCCCAGAGGCCAAGGGTCGAGTTATACATCATGGTCGCCGAGGCCGCCACCCCCTCAAGGCTCACGACGTAGGCCTCTAGAGAGCAGTTGGAGGAGTAGGGCCCGCCCACCTTAACGCTGACGTTAACTGGCTGGCCTGGGGCCATGAAGGCGGTGTAGTTGCCGTTGACCAGGACCTCTGCCAAGGGGCCGCTGGCGGGCCCCGCCCTGGCCTCAAGGTACTTGGCCAGCTCGCCAACGTTGAGGGCCCCGAGGCCAGTCACGAGGTTGTAGCCCCTCCCGGCGGCCCAGGGGACGTTGTAGCCGAAGGTTACTGGCTCAAAGGCGTTGAGGTCCCCTGAGGAGTAGAGCCCGTAGAGCAGGGGCGCTATGAGGCCAAGCCTCGAGCCTGAGGCCTGGGCCAGCAGGGCCAGGAGTCCCACAACGAGCTCAGCTGACTCGCTCGTGCCGCCCACGACGAGGGTCTGGTTGCCCTCCCCCACCATCAGGCTCCCGGGGAAGAGGCTGGCCTGGGCGGCCACGTCGGGCACGGCCCTGCCGTAGGGGAAGCCCTGGGGAGGCGCTGGCGCTACGCCCTCCTGCCACCAGGGCATGGGCTCAACAGCGCTGTAACCGCCAGTGCTGCCCCCGAGGGCCTGGAGCAGCTGGTCGAAGCCCATGGAGGACCAGGCGGTCTGAAGGCTGCTGTCGCCGCTGATATACGTAGTGGTCCCCCCTACAGCTAGCACCCAGGGTGACGAGGCCGGGTAGGGCACGTCCCCTATGGGCCCGGCGCTGTAGCCCATGCCCCCGCCGTCGCCGCTGGAGGCCACGAACGTTATGCCCTCAGCCGCCCCCAGGGCGTAGTAGACGTCTGAGAGGTAGACGTTATAGTAGAAGAAGGACCAGCCCAGGCTTGACAGGAACGCCTCGGGCACGCCGAAGCTCTGGCCCAGCACGGAGACCTGGTCCTGCCCGTCGATGAAGGCTATGGCCGCCGAGAGGGGTAGCTCGCCGTTGGCCACGTAGACTAAGATCCTTGCCCCTGGGGCCATTGAGTGTATGGCCTCAACGTCTAGGTCCTCCTCAAGGGCCCAGCCAGTTATGACTCCCAGGTTTGGGTTGTAGCTCCCTATCGGCACAACGGTCACGTTGGCCGGCGGGAGGCCGAACTCCTCGTCGAAGTAGGCCAGGTCTTGGGACAGGGTGGGGTCACCGTAGAACTCGAGGACGCCGACCGTCACCCCGCTCCCGTTGAAGCCCTGGGAGTAGAGGGCCGTGGCGTTGTAGGCCTGGGCCAGGGCCGTCATTGGGTAAGCCTGGAGGGGGAAGGAGACGTTGACCCCCTCAAGCCTTGAGAGCACGGCAGCGGCCTCGCGGGCCGTGAGGAGGAACTGGGGCCTGTCAAAGACCAGCATGGTGGCGTTTGAGACGTAGGGGTAAGCCCAGGGGCCCTTGGCTACAGGCCCAACGTCCTCGTAGAACGAGACGGAGCCGTTAGTGAAGATGTCAACCCTGACCCCAAAGGCCCTCTCGACCTGCCACGCCTGCCCCTGGAAGACTATAATTGAGTCGGCCGCCGTCAGCAGGACCCTCAGGCCATAGGACCTGAGGTGCGCCAGCGTCTCATTGAACTCCTGGGTTGGGTAGAACAGGTCCCTGACCTGGCCTGGGGTCAGGAACCTGTGGTAGAGGGGCGAGCCCGGGGCGCTGACGGCCTGAGCGTAATAGAAGATCAGCGGCAGGTTCCTCAGGGGCACGTAGATGACGCCTGTGACCGTCATGTTAGGAGGCGCTGGGCCCGCGTCCCTGAAGCCATAAGGAGGAGGCGCCTCGGAAGGGGCGGCGGGAGGCCCAAAGCCCAGCGCTGGCATGAGCGAGAACGCCATGATGGTCAGGATCAGTGTGATTGCGGCCGCCTTCCTCAAGCAAGAGACCCTGGAACCCAGGGGCGTCCGAGGCCTTAATGTCTATGTTAAGTACTTAGTTTTAAGTATCACTTTGTCGTAAAGCCCTCTCACCGCTTCCTTGAGCTCTCCCTCACGCACCTGCCTAGCTGCTTGGCGACCTCGAGGATTACCCAGAGCGAGGTCTGCACGTCAGGGTCCATGAGCTTATCGGCGGCCCCCAGGAGGCCGAGCCTCCTCTCCTCGCTCACGTCCGTCCTTCCCAGTGCGGTGAAGGCACAAGAAGTCAGGTCCTCCAGGTTGTTCTGGGCCCTTGAGAGGTCGTCAGCGTCAACCCTAGTTATGCCCCTCTGAAGCGAGGCCAGCACCGCCAGGAGCCTCATGAGGGCAGGGTCGGTGGCGGCCGCGAGGAAGGACTCGTCGGCCCTGTCAGCTATGTAGGAGAGGAGGCCGAGGAGGCCGCTCCTCTTGAGGCCGACTATCGCGTCAAGTAGCTTAACTACTGAGGCCACCCCGAGGTCCACCTCTGGCGGAGGGGGAAGCACGACAGGAGGTGGAGGGACTGCAGGAGCGGCGGCCGGCTTAGCGGCCGCGGGGGCTGGCCTGGCCTGGGCCTGCTTGCCTGCCGAGGCCTGCTGAGGTCCAGGCGCCTGCTGACTCGGCTGCTGGGACAAGCTTCTCGCCGACCTTCAGGAGGGCAGCGGACATAAATCGGTTTCCACGAGGCCCGTCAGGGCCTCCTGAGGAGGTTGAGGCCCGTCTTGGAGTCGAACAGGGAGAGCGCCGAGGAGGGCACCTCGAAGCTCACTACGTCACCCCTTGAGATCGGCGCCATGGAGGGGTAAAGGAGCCTCAGAGACAGGCCCCCCACTTCAACGTGTATCACCGTGTAGGCCCCCACCCTCTCGACCATAGTCACCTTGCCCGAGAGCTGGCCCTGCCCGACCCTGGCGTCCTCAGGCCTGAAGCCGGCCACCACCTCCATCCCCTCTGAAACCAGCTTCGAGTAGGCCTCAGGCACCTCGACCTTCAGGTTCCCCTGCTTGGCCACCACGTAGCCTCCCTGGACCCTGGCCTCAAACAGGTTCATGGGAGGGTTGCCTGTGAACGAGGCAACCCATGAGTTCCTGGGCCTCCTGTAGACCTCCACGGGGTCGCCGTAGTCCTGTATGATGCCGTCGTGAAGTATCGCCAGCTTGGTAGCAAGGGACAGGGCCTCTACCTGGTCGTGGGTCACGTAAATTATGGTGGTCCCGAGGTCCCTGTGAAGCTGCTTCAGCTCCTCCCTCGCGAAGACCCTCACCTGGGCGTCAAGGTTGGCCATGGGCTCGTCCATGAGGATTATGTCAGCCCCCTTGACGAGGGCCTTGGCTATGGCCACCCTCTGCCTCTGCCCCCCGCTCAGCTGGCCGGGCTTCTTGTAAAGTATGTCGTCAATTCTCAGCATCTTGGCGACCTCCCTGACCTTGGCGTCTATCTCCTGTTTAGGCCTGTGCTGGAGCTTCAGGGGGAACGCTATGTTGTCGTAGACCGTCATGAAGGGGTATATGGCGTAGCTCTGGAAGACCATGGCCACGTTCCTGTCCTTTGGGGGCACGTCGTCAACCAGCTCCCCCCTCAGGTACACGTGACCCCTGTCCTGCCTCAGCAGCCCAGCTATGATCCTTAGGAGCGTTGTCTTCCCCTCGCCCGAGGGGCCCAGCACGACCACTAGCTCGCCCTTGTCCACTGAAAAGTTGACGCCCCTCAGCGGCGTCACGGAGCCGGCCTTCGTCCTGTAGGTCTTCCAGACGTCAACAAGTTTGACGTACTCCATGGTCCTCACCTGACCCTGGAGGGCTCAAGTTAATATCACTTGATGCCCGCCAGGCTGCTGTAGGCCCTTGTCATCATCCTCTGGGAGACCAGGAACAGGGCCATGAGCGGTATCCCCATAAGCACGGCGCCCGCCGCGAATATGTTGTAGGCGGGGGCCGAGGCGTAGTTGTAGAGGCCAGCCAGGTACCAGAGGCCGAGCATAGCGGTCCAGGCGTTGCTGTTGCTCCCTATGAAGGCGTAGGCCGTCGCGTAGTCCATGTAGGCGCCTAGGAAGCCCAGGAGTGCTGTGAGGGCTACGACTGGGAGCGCCATCCTGAACACTATCCTCACGAAGGCCCCGAACCTTGAGAGGCCGTCTATCATGGCCGCCTCCTCGTAGTCAGGCGGTATGGCGTCTATCGACAGCTTCGCCAGGAACGCGGCGAAGACCGCCGTGCCGGGGGTGTAGGCGAGGACTAGGCCAGCGTAGTTGAGCAGGTGGAACCTGGCGAAGAGCAGGTAGAGGGGAACCGTGGTGGCGGTCACGGGCAGGAACGTTATTATGTAGACAAAGGTGGCGAGGCTCTTCTTGGCCGGCATGTCAAGCCTTGAGAGGGCGTAGCCGGCCAGCATGGCCAGGGCGACGCTGAAGAGGGCCGTGGCGCCGGCCAGCTCTATGCTGTGCAGGACCCACAGCGGGAAGTTGGGCACCTTTATGGTCGGTATGAAGCGGCCCGTCAGCAGCTCCCTATAGGCCTCAAGGGTTATGTGCTTAGGTATGAGGGCTGAGATCGTCAGGGAGACCAGGGTGCCGACGTTGCTGAATGACGTCATTATTATGTAGTAAAGGGGCAGCACGGACCAAGCGGCCATGACTATGAGGACTATGTACGAGATCGCCAGCCTCAGGGCCTTGAGGGCTATGCGCTTGGCCCTCCTGCTGGGCACGCTCTCACCTCAGACCAGCCCCTCCAGGATGCCCGTGAACTTCAGCACTATTACGGCCAAGACCATGGTTATAGCCGTTGACACTATTGAGAGGGCTGCCGCGAAGGCGTAGTTGTTATAGGAGAAGGCCTCCTGGTACGCGTAGACTATGAAGGTCTCCGTGGATGCTATTGGCTTGCTTGGGATGCCGGGGCCGCCGCCCGTGAGGACGTATATCGGGTAGAAGTTGTTCCACGTGAACACGAAGCTCGTTATGAAGACGAAGGCTATGGTCTTCTTGAGCGAGGGGAGCGTTATCCTCGCGAACTTTGCCAGCGCCCCTGCCCCGTCAACATCCGCCAGCTCGTAGAGCTCCGACGGTATGCTCTGGAGGCCAGAGTAGAAGACCGTCATGTAGTAAGGGAAGCTGAGCCAAAGGTTCGTGACTATAAGGCCGGTCCAGGCGCCCCAGACCGAGTGGACCAGGTCGACGTGGGGCAGGTGCAGGAAAGGTAACAGGTACCTGTTCATGAAGCCGTAGGGGTCGGTCCACATGCCGCTCCAGACCAGGAGGGAGATGAAGCCAGGGAACGCCCAGGGGAGTATGAGGAGCGCGTAGAAGAGCGACCTGCCGTAGAGGTCCCTCTGGTTGAGTATCAGGGCCAGGGCGAAGCCCAGGGCCATCATGGGTATCAGGCTCCCCAGGGTCCAGGCGACCTCGTTTATGAGGAGCGACGCCAGGTAGCCCTGCCTCAACATCAGCTCGTACTGGAGGAGGCCGACTAAGCGATAGTTGAATATGTGAAGGAGGTTCATGTTAGTGAATGATATGTAGACGGCGTAGAGTACGGGGTAGAGAAAGAGGAAGAGGACGGCAACTACGAGGGGGAGGAAGTAAAGAAAACCTTCAACCTTTGGGCTCAGTCGCGGCATCAGCTCCCCGCCTCAGTACCTTGAGGCGGGGAGCTCGGCCACCATTAAATTCTCTAGTGCCGCTATGGGGGCTGGTTCAAGGAGGCCGTTGGCCTGGAGTTGGCTGATGAAGTAGCTCTCCATACCCTGGGCCGCCTGGACGGCGCTCAGGTTCCTGTACGAGAAGTACCAGACGGCGTACTGGTGGAAGCTGGGCCAGTAGTAGGCCATCTGCGGTATGTTCGGGAACTTCTGGCCGTGCAGGCTCTGCTCAAGTACGCCCTTCATGACCTGGTTAAGGCAGGCCACCGTCTGGTTGGAGGTGGGCTGGGACAGCTGGCTTATGGCATAGTTGTAGGCGCTCTTAAGCGCAGGTATGTCCCTGGCGTAGTTCCACAGGTTAATCTCGTTGGTGTAGTTGGTCATGAACTCTATGAAGAGCAGGGCGGCGTGGAGCGTTGCGTTCCACTGGCTCTTAGGCACCCCGTTGGCCTGAGGCGTAGTTATGACCCAGCCGGTGCTCCCTATGAGCGGCGCCGCGTAGAGGCCGGTGCTGCTGACCACTGGCAGCGGGGCAGCGCCAAGGTTGCATCCCAGGGCCTTGAAGTAGGTCATAAGGTCCCACGGGCCGTCAAATATTATGGCCGCCTTGTTGGCCATGAAGAGCTGGCCCTCAACCCCTCCTGCTCCTGAGCTCGGGGCGAGGTAGTTGACCCTGAGGTTGTAGGTCAGGTTGTACCAGAACTCAAGGGCGTTGACCATAGCTGATGAGTTCAGGGCTGGGTATACCTTACCGTTGACCGTCGTGAATATCTGCCCTCCAAAGCCGGCGAACCAGGCGGCGAACCTGTAGCCCCAGTCGTCGCCGATGCCATAGGCTATGCCCCAGACGCCGGTCTTGTTGACCTGCTCTGCTATCTGAATAAGCTGGTCAGTGGTGTTGGGCGGGGCAGTTATGAACTTCTTGTTGTAGAACATGACTATATAGTTTATGTTGTCGGGCAGGCCGTAGACAGCCCCGTTGAGGGTCCAGTCCTCAACGGCCGTAGGGTTGAACTGGCTGAAGTAGCTCGGAGGCAGGTACTGGGACAGGTTGACGAGTACGCCTGCGGCGAAGAGGGCGCCGCCGGAGTCGCTAGTTTCCCTTATAACTATCGGCGCCTTGCCTGCCTGGGCCTCCTGGAGGTAGGGGCTGGTGCCTATTGGGGCTCCGTACTGGACCTCGACGTGTATCCATGGGTACTCCTGCTCGAAGGCGGCCAGGCTGGCGTTGAAGGCCGCGTTCTCGCTCGTGCTGTAGCTATCAGCAACCGTTATCGTGACCACCTGTGGGGTCGTGGTCGTTGTAGTTGTCGTAGTTGTGGTTGTGGTAGTCGTTATCGTCGAAGTAGTGGTTGTTGTGGTAGTCGGGGTTGTTGTGGTAGTAGTTGATGTTGTCGTAGTCGTCGGGGTTGTTGTGGTCACGTGGTGCTTACTGACATAATAGTATGCTAGGCCGCCTGCGACCGCAACTACTATTATGACAATTATTATGGCCGCGAGGGCGGCAGTTGATATAGACCTTCTAGGCCTCAAGATAGCACCTCGCTATAATTAAAGAGGGCTTCAGGTATAAAACGATTTTAATTCAAGATCTTAATATTACAACTTATTAAACACAGATAGCAGGGGTCCGGAGGCCTTCAGTCTTACCTGCCCATCCTGGCCCTTAGCCTCACGGCCGCGTCGTATGGGAACTCCCCCCTGGGCCCCACTAGGCTCCTGCCGTCCGACCCCCTGGGGACAGGGAGGCCCATGAGGGCCAGGGCCGTGGGGGCCACGTCGTAGGTCTCCGCCGCCAAGACCTTGACCTCCTCGCCTATGACTAGGAGGACGCCGTTGACCTCGTGGTCCGGCATCATGTCATGCCTCCGCTGGGCCAGCGACCTGCTGGAGACGGGCCAGTACCTCTCCTCGTCAACGGACTCGACGAAGAGGGCAGGGTACGGGGGAAGGTAGGCGCCCCTGAACCTCTCCTCAAGCCTGGTGACTCTAAGGTAGCGGGAGGCCCTGGAGGCCTTCAGGGCCCTGAGCCCCCTCTCCCTCTCCGCCTCCCCCCTGAAGTACAGTATTCTATCTATAGAGAGCCCGCCAGCGTCATAGGTGAAGGGCTGCTCCGAGAGCTCGCTCTGCCGCCCGGCGCCCTCGTGTGTGGCGGCCCTGGCGACCGCCACAAGCTCGCCGCCCACTGCCTCCCTGAGCCGAGGGAACCTCCTTGAGAGCTCCCTCGGCGAGATGGCTGGGGGCAGGGCCACAGATACCTCGTCCAGGACGCTCACAAGGCTGAGCAGGAGCCTCCCCCTCAGGCTGCTTGGCAGCCCCACCCCGAACTCCCTTATGAGGGGGGCCAGCACGTTGATGCAGGTCCTGTGCAGGCCTGCCCCGTGGTCTGAGGCCAGCATGAAGCTCCTCGACCTCTTCATCAGCTCGCCGGCCAGCTCATCTATGGCCCTCCACACCGCCTCTGACCTGGGGCCCACCGAGAGCACCTCGCGGTGGTCCCTGTGGAAGGCCTGGTCAGGGTAAGGGAGGACCACGAAGTAGGCGTCGGCGTCCACCTCGCTCAGAAGCTCCAGGGTTCCCTCTATAATCATCTCAGTCCTCCTGTAGGGGTCCGGGACCTCGTCATAGGTGGGGAAGTACCTCCCGAGCCTGCCCCCGAGGTCCTCTGGGCTGAACTCAACCCTTGGGGCGAGGAAGGTGTCGCCCACGACAGCCATCTTCCTGAGGCAGCACAGCCCCCTTAGGGGCCAAGTGAGGGGGTAGTTGACGACAGCCACGTCAAGGCCCATGAGGGCCGCGTCCTCAAAGGCCCTTGGGAACATCACGTCAAGCGACGTGTAGGGCTTAGAGAGGTGCTCCCCGTTAGGGCCCCTGTAGTACTTGGTGAAGCCCCAGACGCCGTGCTTGGCCGGGTTGACCCCAGAGGCCATGCTGGTCCACTGCACAGGGGTTATGGGGGGCATTGAGCGCAGGGGTATGGGCCTTGAAAGCGAGAGGGCGTAGCCCAGGTTCTTTAGCCCAAGCTTTGACACGGCCCGCTCAAGCAGCCACGGCGACAGCGCGTCAAGACCCAGCAGCGAGAACCTCAAGCCCGCTTCCAGGGCTTCCCGCGTGGCCGAGTTTTTAAGGTGAGGATTATGCGCCCTCGGCAAAGGAGCTGACTATGTACCACTCGAGCTTCTCCTCGTCCCTCTCCGTCACTTCGAACTTCATCCTCTTCACCCCCTTCGCCTCCACCTGAGCGTTTCTCTGGACGCTCACCCTCTTTCACCTCCTGTAACACGATAGGAGTCGGAGCCTTATAAGGTGGTGTCCAAGAGTTCTTTCGGCAACTGCCTAACTAAGGCTGGCCGACGTACACCTTTTTATAATTGAAAGAGTAAGGCATGCGGCGGGCCTTGGTAGCTTGAAGGCGCTGAGAGCGAAGGTCAATATACCGATAGCGGCCCTCGGGCACGTCAACGCATACGCTCTCGTCAGCGAGCCCTCGGGCAGCTTCGTCCTGGTCGACCCAGGCATGTACTGGGCTGAGGGGCTTGAGTCGCTGGGCAGGGGCCTCAGGGCCCTCGGGCTCAGGCCGTGCGACGCTGAGGCCTACGTGGTGACGCACTTCCACGTTGACCACGCGACGGCCGCTCCCCTCTTGGCCAGCCTGTGCCCGGCCCCCGTCTACATGGGCGAGAAGGACCTCAGGGCAGCCAGGAACGGCTTCGAGTCCTACTTCAACGGGGTCCTTGAGCTCTACCGCCAGTACGGCGTCCCGCCCCAGGAGCTTGAGGCCATGAGGGGCGTCCACCCTGCCCCGAGGCTTGCCAGGGTCTATGACGAGCTCGCCGAGCTGGCCAGGCCGCTGGCCGAAGGCGACGGGATCAGGGTCGGCGACGAGACGGCCAGGGTTATTGAGGTCCCGGGTCACACGCCAGGCCACATAGCGCTGCTGATAAACGGCGGCAGGGAGGCCATAGTGGGCGACTCCCTGCTTAACGACATAACCCCCCACGTAGTCCTTGACAACACGTCAAGGGACGCCCTAGGCGAGTACCTGAGGACCCTCAGGAGGCTCCAGGGCGAGGGCATAGGATTGGCGTGGCCCGGCCACAGGGACGAAATTAGGGACGTAGCGAGGAGGGCCGCGGAGATAGAGGCCCATCATGAGGAGAGGCTGAGGCAGGTGCTGGCCATGATATCCGCCTCGCCGGCCACCCTCTACGACGTGGCCAGGAGGCTGAAGTGGAGGACTAGGGCCGCCACCTGGGCCGACATGAGCCCCTACGAGAGGTACTTCGCCGTGGGGGAGGCCCTGGCCCACCTTGTGAGGCTAGTGAGGGTAGGGCTGGCCGAGGAGGTGGTTACAAGGGAGGGCATAGCCTTCAGGTCAGCCCAGCGCTAGATCTGCACTCGCTCGTTGAGGAGAGCATGTCCTCGGCCATGGCGCAGACCATGGGCATGAACCTCTCGACGGGCGCCTCAACCTTGACGTCGGCTATGTCGTCGAGCATGGTCTCGCCCATGTTGACTATTATGAGCTTGGCCCTCCTCGACTTCGCCACGACAGGGAGCTGGTTGGCCGGGCTGACGGCGAGGCTTGAGCCCACAACCATGAAGAGGTCCGAGCTCTCGGCCAGCGTGAAGGCCTCCTGGAGGGCGTCTGGCGGCAGAGGTTCACCAAAGTAAATTACGTCAGGCTTCAGGAGGCCGCCGCAGACGGGGCAGGTGGGGAGCCTGCCCTCGCTCACAGCCTTGAGGGCGTCCTCTATGGGGTACTTCCTGCCGCACTCCGTGCAGACGGCGTACCTGGCGTTCCCGTGGAGCTCTATCACCCTCCTGCTCCCGGCTGCCTGGTGAAGGCCATCTATGTTCTGGGTTATGACAGCCTTGATGAGCCCCATCTGCTCAAGCCTCGCTATGGCCAGGTGGGCCGGGTTAGGCTTGACCTCCCTCAGGGAGCCGAACCTCGCGGCGAAGAGCCTCCAGGACTCAAGGGGGTTCCTGTAGAAGTAAGTTATCTCGAAGAGTGAGGGGTCGACAACCCTCCAGAGGCCCTGCGGCCCCCTGAAGTCAGGTATGCCGCTGGCTGTGCTGACGCCCGCTCCCGTCAGGACGACAGCGAACTCAGATGAAACCAGCTCCTCGGCGACCCTCTTGGCCAAGGGCCTGAGGTCCTCCAACTGACCACCCGCTTAAATCCCTCCGGCTGGCCATATTAAGTAGAACCTCTATGGTAACTAACCTGCCGGCTGAGGCAGCGGCTAAGCTCAACAAGTACAGCGAGGCCAGGACCACGGAGGAGAAGATAAGGGCCCTTGAGGAGTTCCTCAGCGCCGTCCCCAAGCACAAGGGGACGGAGAAGCTGAGGCTCTGGGCCACCAGGAGGCTGGCCGAGCTCAGGGAGGAGCTAGAGAAGGAGAAGGTAAAGAGGTCAGGCGGCTCAAGGCCCAGCATCTTCGTTGAGAAGGAGGGCGCGGGGCAGATAGTCCTCGTGGGCCCGCCCAACTCGGGCAAGAGCTCCATAGTGGTCAGGCTCACCAACGCCAAGGTGGTGGTCAGCCCCGTGCCCTACAGCACGAGGGTCCCAGCGCCTGGCATGGCGACGTATCTTGACGTCAAGCTTCAGCTCGTCGACACGCCTCCCCTCCTGACGCCCAACGGCGAGGTCAACTCAAGGGTTGTGGCACTGGCCAGGAACGCTGACGTGGTGGGGGTAGTCGTCGGCCTCGACTCAGACGACGTGGCCAAGGACCTGGGCTCAGCCCTCAGGGCCCTTGACGAGAGGGGGGTCGCCTACAGCCTCCAGAAGGGCTTCGCCAGGCTCGAGAGGAGGAGGGAGGGGGGTGTGACGCTTGTGCCCCACGGGACCCCTAGGTTCAGCGAGGCAGAGCTGAGGGAGCTGCTTAACTCCTATAGGATATACCACGCGCTAGTCGAGACCTATGGGCCCGCGACGCTTGACGACGTTGAGGCCGCTATACTCAGCGCCAGGGTCTACAAGCCCACCTTTGTGGTCTTCAACAAGGCCGACCTGCCGGGGGCCGAGTCAAGGGCCAGGGAGGCAGCTAAGCTCCTGCCCCCTGACGTCCCGTGGGTCATGGCGTCGGCGGCCACCGGCGTAGGCCTTGAGGGCATTCTGGCCACGTCGTTCAGGCTCCTTAACGTCAAGAGGATATACACGAAGAAGCCCAACGCCCCTCCGAGCCCAGAGCCGCTCGTGGTAAAGGCCGACGCGACCATAAGGGACATCGCCGAGAAGATAAGCCCTGAGCTGGCCAAGAACATGAGGCATGCCAGGGTGTGGGGGAAGGGCGTCAAGTACGGGGGTCAGAGGGTGGGGCCTGACTACGTACCTCAGGACGGCGACATAGTTGAGATAAGGTAGCTCACTCCTGGTCCTCCATTAGGCTTGGGCACACGGCCTTCAGGGCGACATTCATTATAAGGTCAGCGAGGACCACCAGGGCGCCCATGCTGGCGCCCTCAGCCATGGCCCTCTCCCTGAGCTCGGCCGCTATAGTAGCGGCGGTCAGGGCCCTTCTGCCGCTGCCCCCCGCTAGGCCGCCCAGGAGCTCTGACAGCGCCCCCTTCACCTTCTCCAGCTCCTCAGGCCTTGACCTCAGCAGCTGGGCCACGTCAGCTACCACGTGAGGTAGCGACGCAAGCACGCCCTGGGCAAGGGGGTCAAGGCCCTCTGACCTCCTTGAAGCCCTTATCGCGGACTCCATGAGCTCTGACGCTGTGGACTCAAGCCTCCTCACGTCAGCCTCCTCGCCCCTGACCGCGGCGTCGACCATGTCAAGCATGACACCCATGGCCTCCCTCAGGAGCTTTGACGGATCGCTCTCAGGGGTCTCCAGGAGCCTCACGATGAGCCTGTCAAACCCTCTCTCGACAGAGGCCACCCTGGGGTCAGCCGAGAGCTCGGCCTCAAGCCTCCTCACGTCTGGCTCCTGGAGCCCCTTAACCAGTATCTCAACCCTGGAGTAGCCGTGGGCGAAGGCACAGCCAAGTATCGTTGAGGCCCCGGCGGACCTCGCAGCGCCATTATACCTTATTGTGATGGTGTTAGCCCTCTCCTCCGCGTATGGGTCCCTCGGGACTATGAGCAGCCTGTCCCCGTCCTCCACGACCTGTATCTCGTCACCTACCTTTATGCCAAGCTTCTTGGCCCACTGCTTGGGAAGCGTGATTATCAGGCTTGATCCTCCAAGCCTCTGGACCTTCCTGACGGTCCCAGCCTCGCTCAACCCTCTTCCCCGCTCTCCGAGTGGGGCCTTCCGCTTATATCTTTAACGCCGTTAAACAAAATAGAATATCTTTCTAGATAAAAATTTTGTATGCAACTGTGAGCCCGGCCGTCTGACGCCCTTATATTTCCCGGCCTGCCCCTGAAGGCCGGGGGCATAGGGCCTTGGTCATGCTTGAGATAAGGTGGCACGGCAGGGGCGGACAGGGCGCAGTGACGGCCAGCGAGGTCATAGCCTCCGCCTCAATACTTGAGGGCAAGTACGCCCTAGCCTTCCCTGAGTTCGGGGCCGAGAGGAGGGGGGCGCCCGTGAGGGCCTACACGAGGATCACTGACACCCCCCTCATACCTAGGACGCCCATTGAGAGGCCCGACGTGGTCGTGATCCTGGACAGAAGCCTAATAAAGCAGACCTACGTCGAGGGGCTCAAGGAGGGAGGCATAGTGGTCGCCAACACCCCGGCCAAGCCCAGTGAGCTGCTTGAGAAGCTGGGCCTCGGGGGCTCCTACAGGGCCGCCACCGTTGACGCAACTTCAATAGCCCTCAAGTGGCTCAAGGCCAACATAGTCAACACGGCCATACTGGGCGCCCTGGTGAGGTCAACGGGCGTTGTGAAGCTCGATACGGTACTTGAGGTTATAAAGTCCAGGTTCCACGGGAGGGTCGCGGAGGCCAACGTGATGGCCGTCAAGGAGGCCTATGAGAGCGCCCAGCTCTCATGGGGGTGATGGGCTTGGCGGTCCAGAGGCTTCCCTCTTGGCGTGAAATGCCAATAGGGGGAGTGATAGTTAACCCGGGCAACAGCCTCGAGTACAAGACGGGGGACTGGAAGGTCCTGATGCCCGTCATAGACCAGGAGAAGTGCACAAGGTGCAGGATATGTTGGTACGTGTGCCCTGACGCAGCCATAAAGGAGCTCGACAAGCCCTACACAACTAAGAAGGGCCGCGCCTACAAGGTAAGCTATGAGGTTGATTACGACTTCTGCAAGGGCTGCGGGATGTGCGCCCAGGAGTGCCCAGTTAAGGCCATAGACATGGTCCCAGTGGAGGTGGTATGAGGTGGAGGCCCAACAGACCGTCGTCAAGAGGCCTATACCCCTGAGCACGAATTACGCCGTAGCTTACGCCGTCAAGGACCTTGACGTTGACGTCGTCGCCGCCTACCCGATAACTCCCCAGACCACAGTAGTGGAGAAGATCTCGGAGTTCGTCGCCAACGGGGAGCTTGACGCCGAGTTCATACACGTAGAGAGCGAGCACAGCGCCATGAGCGCCACCATAGCGGCGGCGCTGACGGGCGCCAGGGCCTTCACAGCCACGGCGTCCCAGGGCCTGGCGCTCATGCACGAGATGCTTTACATAGCGGCCGGCCTCAGGGCCCCTGTCGTCATGAGCGTCGCCATGAGGGCCCTCAGCGCTCCCATAAGCATATGGAACGACCAGAGTGACTTGTTCGGCTCAAGGGACTCGGGCTGGGTCATATACTTCGTCCACACGGCTCAGGAGGCCTACGACACTGTGATCCAGGCCTACAGGCTCGCCGAGGACCCTGACGTGCTCCTGCCCGTGATGGTGGCCTACGACGGCTACGTCATGAGCCATACCACAGAGCCTGTGGTCACAGAGAGCAGGCCCGAGGTGCTTAAGTTCGCGCCGAAGAGGCCCTACCCATACAGGCTCAACCCCGATAAGCCTGTCACCATAGGGGCCATTGTGCCCCCGGAGTACCTCTACGAGATAAAGTACCAGAACGTGAAGGCCATGGAGGGCGCCCTGGCTAAGGCCGAGGAGGTGGACAGGGAGTTCGGCAAGCAGTTCGGCAGGTCCTACGGGATCATGGAGTGCTACATGTGCGAGGGGGCCGAGTCGCTCATAGTCACCAACGCGAGCTACGCCGCCACCCTCAAGTCAATACTTCCCGAGGCCTGGAGGCAGGGCCTCAGGGTGGGCCTCCTGAGGCTCAGGCTCTACAGGCCGTTCCCGGTCAAGCACTTCGTCGAGCACGCCTCAGACGCCAAGGGGGTCCTCGTTGTGGACAGGTCCATAAGCTACGGGGCCCCTTACCAGGGGCCTCTGGCCAACGAGATAGCCGGGCTCAAGGTGAGGGAGGGCCTGGGCTTCAACCTTACCAGCGTGGTGGCTGGGATCGGCCAGAGGACCATGGAGGACGAGGACTTCATGGCCCTGGTGAGGCTCGCCTGGGAGTCGAGGACGAGGAGGTTCCCTGAGACCATATTCTATGGGGTGAGAGAGTGAGCGCAGGCCAGACCCCCAGGGGACCCCTTAGGATAAGGAGCCTCTTCGACCTCCCTAGGGAGGAGCTGTTCATAAGCGGCCACGGCCTCTGCGCCGGCTGCACAGCGGGCACGATAATGAGGATGCTGGTCAAGGTGGCCGGCAGGGACACCATAATAGTGAACGCGACGGGCTGCGTTGAGGTCTCCACGACCAGGTACCCCTACTCTAACTGGCTCGTCCCGTGGTTCCACTCGGCCTTCGAGAACGCGGGCGCCACAGCCAGTGGCGTCGCCAGGGCGATCGAGGTGCTACAGAGGAAGGGGGCCTTGCCTAAGGACAGGAAGATAAGGGTCATAGCCGTGGGAGGCGACGGGGGCACTGTCGACATAGGGCTCCAGAGCCTGAGCGGCATGCTGGAGAGGCGTGACCCAGTCATGTACGTGCTTTACGACAACGAGGCCTACATGAACACGGGCATACAGAGAAGCGGCGCCACGCCCTACCACGCCTGGACTACGACCACCCCCGCTGGTAAGGTCTGGAGGGGCGAGTGGAGGACAAAGAAGGACATAGCCATGATAGTGGCAGCCCACAAGATACCGTACGTCGCTACGGCCAACCCGGCCTACCCGCAGGACATGGTAAACAAGTTCGCCAGGGGGCTCGAGGTCCTTGACGAGGGGCCCTCGTTCATACACGTCATAATGGCCTGCACGACGGGCTGGAGGTTTGACCCGGCCCTGGGCATAACCATATCGAGGCTCGCCACAGAGACCGGCGTGTTCCCGCTCTACGAGATAGACCACGGCAAGTTCAGGGTCACGTTCCCAATAGCCAAGAGGAAGCCCGTCATAGAGTACCTGAAGCTGCAGGGCAGGTTCGCCCACCTGACGCCTGCTGAGATAGAGGAGATACAGAGGCTCGTGGACGAGAGGGTGGCAGAGATAAACAGGCTCGCGGGCAAGGAGGTCATAGGCCCCGTAGCTAAGTAAACTACTTTATACATATCTGTATCCAACTAAACGCTTTTCTTTTTCCTGAAACGTTTAAATACTGGTCCTGTCGTAACGCGGTCTGAGGCGACCCACCTTTGTGGTGGGGAGGGAGCCTGGCCCTGAGGCCGGGCAAGGGAGCCCTGACGGTCAGTCCGGCGGGGGCAGCCGCGGCTTTGTATCGCGGTCGCCCCCAGGTCAGCTCGTAGAGTCCGACCTAAAGCTGAGCAGGTCGCTCGGCTTCTGGCACTACGTCAGCATAAACATCGGCGCCATCATAGGCGCTGGCTGGCTTCTAGCACCTCTGGGCGCAGCGGCCTTCGCTGGGCCGCTCTCCATAGCCTCATGGCTCGTAGCAGCCGTCCTGGTGATCTTCATGGCGCTGGCCTACGCCTACCTCGCGGGCTTAGCGCCCAGGACAGGCGGCGTGGTCAGGTACCCCCAGATGGCCCACGGAGACATGGTCGGCTTCGTCGCCGGCGTCCTCTACCTGCTCTCCATATCATCACTTATGCCGGCCGAGGCCATAGCTGTCGTCAGCTACGCAAGCTACTACGTGCATGGCCTCGTGACCCAGGCAACCGTGCTGGGCCAGAGCGTCACTGTGGTCACAGGGAAGGGCATGCTGCTGGCCCTGGCCATAATTGCGATCGTGTTCCTCATCAACTACTTCGGGGTTAAGTTAGTTGGCAACGTGAGCCTGGGCCTCATGGTCTGGAAGGTCCTAGTGCCGCTCATCGCGATCATAGCGCTGTTCGCCCTCGCCTTCAACCCACATAACCTGACCCTTCAGGGCCCAACCCAGGCTTCCTCAATGGGCCTCACCGGGGCGGCAGCTGTCCTGATGGCCATACCGCTCACGGGTATAGCCTACGCGATGCTGGGCTTCAGGCAGGCCGTCGAGTACAGCGGTGAGGGCAGGAGCTCCTCCAGGGACGTCCCGCTGGCCGTGATAACCTCCGTCCTAATAGCGTCCACTATCTTCATCCTGTTACAGGTCGCCTTCATAGGCGGCCTCAGGTGGTCCGCCATAACTGTTGGCCCGTCTAACGACGCGGTCCCGCTAACCCCTGGCAACTGGAGCGGGCTGGCGGTCTCTAACATAGCCTCGGCCCCGCTTGCCAGCGAGCTGGCCCTAGCTGGGCTCGGGGCCCTGAGCGTGTTACTGATAGTAGACGCCTGGGTGTCGCCCCTGGGCAACTCAATAGTCCAGATGGGCAACCTGGCCAGGGTAGTCTACGGCATGGCTGCCAACGGCCACCTGCCCTCTAAGCTGACCTCGCTCAACAGGTACGCCGTGCCGGGCCTGGGCCTCTTAGTGGCCCTCGCCCTAGGGCTCGCCTTCATGGTCCCGCTGCCCAGCTGGTACGCCATAGGTGGCTACGCCGTGCTCACCACCCTGATGACCTACGTGACGGGCGGCACAGCGCTAGGGGCCTTCTCAAGGGGAGGCCGCACTGTCGTCAAGGTAGTGGGCGCCCTGGGGGCCATGGCGGCGGCGCTGCTGGCCTACTGGGCCGGCATGACCCTCATGATACCCGTCTTCATGACGTTCATCTCGGGCATAGCGGCCTACCTGCTGATAAGGGGCGTTACTGGCCAGAGGGCCTTGCTGGCCATCGGGGTCCCCTACGCGGCTACCATCGCCTTCGTTGACTACGTACTGGCTGTTAACGTCTTCTACCCCATCAGCTCAGGGTTAACGACCTCAGCGCAGGAGGTGACCGCCCTGATAACCATCTCGCTGGCGCTCTCGGCCGCCGAGACCGTCGTAGCGCTGATAGCCTACGCCCTTATCGGAGGACCTGAGGAAAGGAAGGCCGTGAGGTCTGGCGCCTGGTTCGTGGCCCTGGCTTTCCTGATATTCCTGATAGACGTGATCGGCCCGTACGGGCTGTCCTCGGTCTACGGGGGCAGCCCGCTCCTGCCCTTCCCCTACGACCTGGTCGCAGTGGCGGCTGGCGCAGTGACCCTTTACGTGGTGGCTGTCCTAACGGCACCTTAAGGTTCCCACGGAGCTCTTTCACAGCTTTCTTGAACTGACCCTACCCTAGGCTTCATCACAGGAGGTGGTGGGCCCGGGGGGATTTGAACCCCCGACCACAGGGACCCGAGTCGGGCACCCGCCTGGCCTCGGCGTAGGTGAACCCCGCATCCTACCAGGCTGGACTACGGGCCCACCGTCCTGCTCAATGCTCCGGCCTCCTATAAGCTTTTCAGGGCCTCCTCAAGCTGGTCTCGCGGCCTTCAAGGCGCAGGAGCACATCCATGCCCTCGCTTACCTGTTTTTGAGCTGGGAGCCAGGGTGGGATAATTAACATGACTGAAGGACGAGGTCCCTGCCCAGAGCTATGAGAACTGCTGAGCTCTAGCCCTTCGTAGCTGTTTCGACTTTTCATTAAGTTATAGGGCGTGTCGCGGTCAACATGTACAGGGGAGGTATATGTCTTGTTTGCTCAAGATGTGGGGCCCTAGGGTAACCCTGAGCCCCAAGCCCGATGAGATCCCGAGCGGGGCGCAGGGAAATAGTGCTGAGGTGATGACCGTAAAACAGCGTGAACCTGAGAGCTGAACCCCCTTAGGCGTTGAAGGGCGCCCTGTAGTTGCCCTTCCTCGCCTCGTACTCCTCCAGGTCCCTCTTCAGCCTCTGATAGGTGAAGTCGGTCAGCCTCCCCTCCTTCCTGGCCTCCTCTATCACCCGCCTGCTCTTCTCCTCCAGCCTGTCCATTATCGGTACCCTGATGCCCTTCTCCCTGGCGACCCTGATTGACTTCGGGTACCCTGCGTGAGCGTGCCTGACTACGCCTATCCCAGGGTCAACAGTGAAGACCCCGAGGGCCTTCTGCTCCGCCAGCTCAGTGCCGTCGACCACCATGCCGAAGCCGGCGTGTATGGCGTAGCCTATGCCTACCCCTCCGCCGTGGTGGAAGCAGGTCCAGGTGGCGCCCACGGCCGTGTTCAGGGCGTAGTTGAGTATTGGCCAGTCCCCGACTGCGTCGCTGCCGTCAAGCATGTTCTCGGTCTCCCTGAAGGGCGAGGCCACGGAGCCGCTGTCCAGGTGGTCCCTGCCGAACCATATGGGCCCTGAGAGCTCGCCCTTCCTGACCATCTGGCTCACAACCTTTCCGAACAGGGCCCTCTCGCCGTAGCCTAGGTAGACGACCCTGGCCGGGAGGCCCTGGAACTTGACGTACTCGTGGGCCGCCCTTATCCACCTGGCCAGCCTCTCGTTCCTGCTGAAGAGCTGGAGGAGGACCTCGTCGAGCTTGTATATGTCCTTGGGGTCGCCCACGAGGCTCGTCCACCTGAACGGCCCCCTGCCCTCCTCGAAGAGCGGCCTCATGAACTCCATCTGCCCAGGTATCTTGAAGGCCTCCGTGAGGCCCGCGTCGTAGGCCTGCTTCCTCAGGTTGTTGCCGTACTCGAAGGTCACGGCGCCCCTGGCCTGGAGCTCCAGCATAAGCTGGACGTGCTTCTTCATGCTCTGCATGGCCATCTTGATGTACCTGTCCGGGTCCTGGGCCCTCAGCCTCTCCGCCTCCTCCATGCTCAGGCCCTGGGGCACGTAGGACAGGGGGTCATGGGCCGGGGTCTGGTCGCTCAGCACGTCAGGCACCACGTTCTCCTTGACCAGCCTCTCAAGGAGGTCAACGGCGTTGGCCAGGACACCTATGCTCGTGGGGGTCCTCGACCTCTTCGCCTGGAGGGCCATGTCTATGGCCCTGTCTATGTCATCGGTCCAGGTGTCGAGGTAGCCTGTCTGTATCATCCTGTCTATCATCCTCTTGTCCACGTCGGCCACCAGCGCCACGCCTCCTAACATCTTGACGGCCAGGGGCTGGGCCCCTCCCATGTTGCCCAGGCCGGCGCTGACGTAGAGCCTCCCCTCCATGGTGCCGTAGAACCTCTCGGCCGCCGCCCCTATGGTCTCATAGGTTCCCTGAAGTATTCCCTGGGTCCCTATGTAGGCCCAGCAGCCTGCCGTCATCTGATGGAAGCTTATGAGGCCCTTGGCCTCAAGCTGCCTGAAGTAGCTCCAGTCGGCCCACTTGGGCACAAGCATGGCGTTACTCATGACGACCCTTGGGGCCCTCAGATCGGTCTTGAAGACTGCCACGGGCTGGCCGCTCTGGACGGCCATGGTGTCGTCGCTGTCCATCGTCAGGAGGGTGTTAACTATGGCCTCAAAGTCCTCCCACGACCTGGCCGCCTTGCCCGTGCCGCCGTAAACTATGAGGTTCTTGGGGTCCTTGGCCACCATGGGGTCGAGGACGTGGAAGAGCATCCTCAGGATGCCCTCGATTTGCCAGTCCCTGCTCCTCACGTGAAGCTCAGGACCAGTTATTACGTGTACTGTGCGGGTCTCAGGGTCGTAATAGCCAGAGGATATGAGATCCTCGATGGGCTGACCCTTGTACTTAGACGGAACGGACAAGCCCATCGCCGTGTAGGGTGTATACAACCTGTATTATATAAATGAAGCCGACCCGCAGTTATTATCCACGCCCGTCCTTAAGTCAAAGGGGGGACGCTTGCTGACGAGAAGAGCTAAGCTCCTCAAGGACCCTGGCGACGTCAGGATCGGCGAGCTGAAGCCCGTGATACCCCTGGTCGGCGTCCCATGGGACTGGTCAACGGCAGGCAGGCCTGGGGCCAGGTTCGCGCCGTCCGCTATAAGGTCAGAGCTACTGTCGTTCACGCCGCTCTCCGAGGACCTAGGGTGCCTCAGGGTGGGCTTCGACGACCTCGGCGACGTTGACGTTGCCGGAGGGGACGCGGCGCTCACAGGCTCAAGGGCCGTTGAAGCGGCCAGGAAGGCCATGGAGGTCGCCAGGGAGAGGGGGGTGCCAGCCGTCTTCCTGGGAGGTGACCACTCAATAACGGCCTGGACCGCCAGGCCCTTCGTTGAGGCTGGGGCCGCTGTCGTCGTCCTTGACTCTCACTACGACCTGAGGAGGCCAAGCGAGGGAGTTACGAGCGGCGCTTGGCTGAGGGAGCTCGTCGAGTCGAGCGGGGCGAGGGCCTTCGTCGTTGGGGTCTCCGACTACGTTAATCCTCCCTACGCCAGGCAGAGGGCCAAGGAGCTCGGCGTCGAGGTCATATCCAGGTGGCAGGTGGCCGAGGGCCTGGACCAGGTCGCTGAGCGCCTAAGGGAGGCGCTCAGGGGCTCCGAGGTCTACCTCAGCATAGACCTAGATCACCTGGCCCAGTACTTCGCGCCTGGCGTCAACAGCCCCAGTCCTCTCGGCATGAGCCCTCAGGAGAGCCTCGCGGTCATAGAGGCCGTGGCCTCCTCCGCTAAGGTCGTGGGGGTTGACGTAGTTGAGGTGGTGCCCCAGCTGGACCCCTCAGGGCTCACTGTCAGGCTGGCAGCGGCCCTGCTGCTGAGGGCCGTCCACATGGCGATAGCGAGGCGGACGGCTAGCTGACGGCTCCCCGCCCTAAAGGGCGGGGCCTCCGACAAAGGTGAACTAAGGTAGACGGGGCCTCAGGTGCCCTGGACCAGCTTAGCGCTGACCATGGGGAAGGGCAGGACCTCCTTTATGCTGTTAACCCCTGCCAGGAGCATCACGAGCCTGTCTACGCCTATGCCGAGCCCTCCGGTAGGCGGCATCCCGTAGCTGAGGGCCCTGACGAAGTCCACGTCATAGGGGTGCGCCTCTAAGTCGCCCCTCTTCCTCATCTCCTGCTCCTGCCTGAACAGCTGGTCCTGGAGCACGGGGTCGTTCAGCTCCGTGTAGGCGTTGGCCAGCTCCATGCCTGCTATGTAAAGCTCGAACCTCTCCACGAGGCCAGGCTTAGACCTATGGGGCTTGCAGAGCGGCGTCGTCTCTATGGGGTAGTCCATCACGAACGTGGGCTGTATAAGCCTTGGCGACACGAGCTTGTCGAAGAGCTTCTCTATCATCAGCCCCCTTGAGTAAACGCCTCCCCTCGGCACGAGGCCAAGCCTGTCGAGCTCCTTCTTCAGCTCGTCGTCGCTGACCCTCTCAACGTCCTTCCCCATGGCCTCCGAGAGGGCCTCAGCCATGGTGACCCTCTTGAACCTCTGGCCCAGGTCTATCTCGACCCTGCTGCCGTCAGGCATGGGGTAGGTCAGCCTCGTCGTCCCGAGGGCCCTCTGGGCCACCGTCCTCAGCATGTCCTCGGTCAGCTCCATTATGTCGTTGTAGTCGGCGTAGGCCCAGTAGAGCTCAAGCATGGTGAACTCGGGGTTGTGCGTGACGTCTATGTCCTCGTTCCTGAACACCTTGCCTATCTCGAACACCTTGTTGAAGCCCCCGACTATGAACCTCTTGAGGTAGAGCTCAAGCGATATCCTCAGGTACCAGTCCTCGTCAAGGGCGTTCACGTGAGAGATGAACGGCCTGGCGAGGGCGCCCCCGTAGACAGGCTGAAGGACAGGGGTCTCGACCTCAATGAAGCCCTTTGAGTACAGGTACTGCCTTATCTCCCTGATGGCGTTAAACCTCACCTCCATGATCCTCCTCGCCTCCCTGTTATAGAGGAAGTCCACGTACCTGTGGGCGTACCTGAACTCGGGGGTCAGCTTCGTCCAGTCGGGCGGCTCTATGAGGGCCTTGCTGAGCAGCTGGTAGTCCTTTACGAGCAGGCTCAGCTCCCCCTTCATGGTGTAAAACAGGTCGCCCCTGACGCCTATGATGTCGCCCCTGCCCACGAAGTGAAGGAACTCCTCGTACCTGTCGCCCAGCTCATTGACCCTCAGGTAGAGCTGAAGCCTCTCACCCTCGTCAAATATGTCAACGAATGAGGCCTTTCCGTGCCTCCTTATGTTGGCCACCCTGCCGGCCGTGGCGACGTCCGTGAGGAAGGGCTCGTGCGGCTTGTCCTGCCTCTGGGCCGCTATCCTCCTGAGGTCAGCTATCGTGTGGGTCATGTTGAACTTATGAGGGTAGGGGTTGACGCCCCTCTGCCTCAGCTCCTCAAGCAGCCTGAGCCTCTCCTGGTCCCACTGGACGCTCAAGCCCTGGCCCGCCTCTACAAGGCCCCGCTGGCTTTAAGTGTGGAGGGCCGCGAGCGACCTCAGCCAGGACTCAAGCTCCGGCATCCCCACCTCGGCCAGGGTCCCCAGGGGCCTCGACCTGCAGGCCTCAGCGACCTCGGCCGCCTCCCTTGACAGCCTGCCCGGCAGGAGGGCCAGGGGCGCGACGCAGTCAGCGCAGCCGTCCTGAACTATCACGAGCCCCCTGAGGGTGAGGAGGGCCGCCACCCTGCCCACGTCGTCAAGCTGCTCCTCAATGTTCCGTTCGGCCGGCCAGAAGTGCAGCCTGACGCTGCCGCAGCCCGCCGACGAGGCTGCCCTGGCTATCACGGCCGCTGTGACCTCAGGAGGTATTCGTCCCAGGAACCTCGCACCCCTTGACCTAACGACCTCCTGAACCTCGAGGTAATGGCCTCCCCTCATGGGCATCAGCAGGACGACCGAGTCCTGGGGCGATATTTCGGCCCTGGACAGCTCCGAGATCCTCACGGCCCTGGCCCCGACCCTCTCGGCGAGGCTGAGCACAGGGCCGGCGTCGCTGCCGGGGTCGTGGTAGACCAGCACCAGCAAGGTCTCTTCAGGGTCGTGGGGGCTAGGTCAAATATATACGCGTATAGTGGGGCCTAGGCCAGGCTAATGGCGATATCGTATAAAGGGAAGGCGTCCTAAACCTGGCGAGAGGCCTTGTATTCAGAGCCAGAGGACCTTGGCCTGCAGTCGCTCTTAGCCTACGGCGTGACGTTCAGGGACTCCTGCTTTGCAGAACTGCTCCCGGTGGCTGAGAGCATCAAGAGGAGGGCCTATGAGCTCCTGGCCCCGCTCTCAAGGGGTGTCGTCGTGCTCTCGACGTGCAACAGGTTCGAGGTGTACCTAGACTCCCCGGCCCCAGGGAGGTCAGAGGAGGTCATCAGGTCGCTGCTCAAGGCGCCCTGGCGCCTTGAAGGCGAGGAGGCCGCCAGGCACCTGCTGAGGGTAGCCGCCGGGCTTGATTCCCACATCGTAGGCGAGGACGAGGTGCTGGGGCAGGTCAGGGACGCCTGGCTTGAGGCCAGGAGGGCCGGGCTCACGAGCGAGCTCCTCGACGCTGTCTTCCACTCAGCCATAAGCGCCGGGGCCAGGGCCAGGAGGGAGACGAGAATATCAAAGGGGGTCCTGGGCTACCCCCAGGCCGCCGTTGAGCTGGGGGCCAGGGCCCTCAGTGACCTGGACGGGAGGAGGGTCCTAGTCGTGGGGGCTGGCATGGCGGCCAGGGCAATGCTAAGGCACCTCTGCGCCAAGTGGAGGCCTGCCTCCGTCATAGTCGCTGACAGGAACCCCGCGAGGGCGTCCGAGGCGGCTAACGAGTGCCCTGGGGCTAAGGCCATTAGCCTGATCGACGTTAATGCCATTGACAGCGTTGACCTGGCCCTGGTAGCTATCAAGGGCGGCCCAAGGCCTGAGCTGACGAACCTCAGGTCAAGGTGCAAGGTATTGGCGGACATATCAACTCCCCCCGCCTCGACATTACCCGACTACACAGCTCGCGAGGTTGAGGTCTTTGTTGAGGAGAGCGCCAGGGCAAGACTTGAGGAGGTCCCTAAGGTCGAAGCCTTGCTGGAGGAGGAGCTTGACAGGCTTAAGGCCTTCCTTAAGAGGAAGTCTGTCGACAGGTACCTGTCCCAGATAATGAAGGTAATTGGCCTCATAGTTGAGGAGGAGGCCAGGGTCACGGCTAAGCGTATAGCAGGGGGCGAGGACCCCCACGAGGCTGTCCTGACGGCCCTCAACAGCACCGTCAAGAGGGCCTTCTTCCCCTTGCTCTCATATATACGCGAGGACCCTGACTCGAGGGGACACCTGGCGAGGGAGCTGGCCAAGAGGTATGAGTCCATGCTGTCCCTCAGGGGTGAAGGCTATGGCGGGGTTCCCGAGGATAAGGCCTAGGAGGCTCAGGTCGTCCTGGGCCCTGAGGTCCCTTGTAGCCGAGGTCGACCTGACGCCCTCGAAGTTCATAATGCCCCTATTCGTTGACGAGAACCTCTCCAAGCCAGCGCCGACCCCAGGCCTTGAGGGCTACACCACCTATCCCCCAACCTCACGTGAGCTCGTTAACGCCGTGTCTTCAGCCATGGAGGTCGGGGTCAGGGCCTTCCTGCTCTTCGGCGTCCCCTCCTCAAAGGACGAGGTGGGCTCAAGGGCCTTCGCTGAGGACGGGCCCGTACAGAGGGCGCTGAGGACCATAAGGGACGAGGTGGGCTGGGAGCCGGTCCTCATGACGGACCTCTGTATATGCGAGTACACGTCCCACGGCCACTGCGGCCTGCCGGCCCAGTCTAGGAGAGGGGTCATAATAGACAACGACTCGACCCTGAAGGTCTACCAGAGGATAGCCGTCTCCCAGGCCCAGGCCGGGGCGGACTTCGTGGCGCCCTCCGGCATGATGGACGGCCAGGTGAGGGCCATAAGGGAGGCCCTGGACGACGCTGGCTTCACAGACGTCGGCATAATGGCCTACTCCGTCAAGTTCGCGAGCTCCCTCTACGGCCCCTTCAGGCAGGCCGTCGACTCGGCCCCCCGCTTCGGCGACAGGAGGAGCTACCAGATGGACCCCAGGAACGCCAGGGAGGCGCTGAAGGAGGTGAGGCTTGACCTGGAGGAGGGGGCCGACATAGTGATGGTCAAGCCGGCCCTGATGTACCTTGACGTCATAAGGCTCGTCAAGGAGCACTATCCCGACGTCCCCTTGGCCGCGTATGATGTGAGCGGCGAGTACGCCATGGTCAAGGCGGCCGCCAGGGCAGGCCTTATAGATGAGACCACTGCCATGATGGAGCTCCTCTACTCCATAAGGAGGGCGGGGGCCGACATGATAATAACCTACTTCGCCTACGACGCTGCTAGGCTCCTGTCAAGCGGGAGGCCTCCATTCTAGCAAGCCGAGCAGCCTAAGACTTAACTGTCGAGACCTGACACTGAGGCGCCTTGGCAGTTCCCACTATCTGCGGGCCATCGGTCGGCCTTAAGTAAATTTTAACCTTGGTCAACCTCATTAGAGGAGGTGATTTAGATTCGCCTACCTCTCGTCAACTCGGAGGTGGGAGCCCTTAAGGAGGTCGTAATGCACGTCCCGGGCAGGGAGATCCTCCTGGTTAATGAGAACAACTACAGGCAGTACCTCTTCAGGTCGCCTATGAGCCTTGAGAGGGCTAGGGAGGAGGTCGAGGAGCTCGTAGGCCTCTACAGGTCCGAGGGGGTCAGGGTCCACCTGGTCGAGGGCCTTGAGGACAAGCCCAACGCGATGTACGCCAGGGACCCCTTCCTGATGACGCCAAGGGGGGCAGTAATTTCGAGGTTCATGTACGAGGTGAGGAGGGGCGAGGAGAGGGCCTACAGGGAGATCATAGAGAAGCTAGGCTACCCCGTCCTTAAGTCCATGAGGGAGCCCGAGGTGTTCGAGGGGGGCAACGCTATGGTGCTGTCGCCCTCCGTAGCCCTGGCTGGGGTCGGCGAGAGGACCAACAGGGCAGGGCTTGAGGCCCTCAAGGCAGCCCTCAGGGAGGCAGGCGTTGAGCAGGTGATAGAGGTCCAGACCCCCATGAGCTCCATCCACATAGATGAGTACGTGGCCCAGGTCGACGCAAGGACCGTCGTAACTGTGAGGCAGGTCTTCCCCTGGGAGGCCGCCGAGGCCCTGAGGAGGGCGGGCTTCAACGTTCTGACCGTTGAGTACTCCCAGCTCCCCGGCGGCATAGGGGGCAGGCTCTGCCTCAACATGGTGGCCCTTAGGCCCCGCAGGGTTGTCATGGGGACGGGCTGCGAGGTCGTAAGGAAGCTTCTGGAGGGCGAGGGAGTTGACGTTATAGAGGTTGACATTGATGAGGTGCTGAAGGGAGGGGGCGGGGTCCACTGCCTCACCGGCGTGCTGAGCCGTGAGCCCATTAAGGAGGGCTGAGGACCCTACACTCAAAATACAGTTTCTAGCCCCCTCAGTCCTTGTCTGATTAATATTGGAGAAGCCCAGAAGGTTGTGGCGGACCCGGGGGGATTTGAACCCCCGACCACCGGCTTAGGAGGCCGGCGCTCTGTCCTGGCTGAGCTACGGGTCCACCGGCCTCCTCGCGACGCCTGTGAGCCAGGCTCTTATTAGCTTTAACGGCCGCCCGCGTTCTGTGAGCCCTCAGGCCTTAGATCAAGCTCGCTTTTGCAGGACAGCTCCTCGGCCTTAACCCTTAAGCTCGTCAAGGGCCTCCTGCTGGGACCTGGCTGGCCCCAGGCCCTCAGCACGTCAACCCCTATGCCGTCCTCTGTGGGATAGGCGTAGAGGACGTAGTCGTAGTACCTGGAGAGGGGCACTTCCCAGACTTCCTGTCTGGGCACCGCGTAGAGGTGGAACGTCGTTATGTTACTGGCAGCCCTCCTGACAAGGGTCCTGTAGATGACCCCTGTGTAGTCAGGCCTATCAATGAACTCGGCCAGCATGTTGATACCTTCAACAACAACTATGTCGGGGCTAAAGCTTCTGTCAACCTCGTAGGCCTGAAGCTCGGCGTCCGCGGCCGTGAGCGTGCTCGCGTCAAAGGTCTCAACAAGGACCCTGCCCAGCTCTGCTGGACCCAGGCATGTCTCAAGGGCGTGCTTAATTGAGGCGAGGCCATGCATGTACGAGCCGTACCTTACCTTAAGGCCAGCCCTGGCCGCTGGGGCCACCAGGAGGCCTACGGACAGCCAGAGGGGGTCGAGGGCCGGGTCGTAGGCTATGAGGGTACCTGAGCCTTCAGCCACGACGAGCCCCAGGAACCTGAAGGACCTGCGGGGCCTCACCCCGCTAGGAAGCGAGGAGAGCTCGAGGGCCGGCGGGAAGACGACCCCCCTCTGAGTTATTGTGTAGGGCAGATAGGGCATCGACACAGGGGAGCCCCTCATCTTCCTCACCTCGGCGTACCTCTCCATCTTGCCCTTGACGTAACGGTACCTCATTATTATGACGCCGTCAGCTATGAACTCCTCGGGGCCTAGGCCCACCACCTCACCTCCGAAGGGGAGCTCAGCTACCAGTATTGATGTGACCCCCCTCTTCTTCAGGCCCACGTAGAAGGCGCTGTGCAGCACCTCCCTAACCCTGGCGGCGCCCCCAGCGAGCTGCTCGACGGCCGAGACGCTGTCAACCACCGCCCTTGAGGCGCCCATGGAGTCGACCTGAGTGAGTATGTCCTCTATTAGGTCTGAGAGCGCCTCAGGGGTGCTCACGTTGAGCGCCTCATAGTACTTGAAGAGCCCCTTCGACTCGGCCTCCGCCAGGTTGATGCCGAAGCTCGCCGAGTTCCTGTAGAAGTCCTCCTTGGGCTCGACGAAGCTCACGTACAGGGCCCTCTCGCCGTTCCTCATGCCCTCATAGGCGAACTGGGTCGCGAGCGTCGTCTTGCCGGCCCCAGGGTAGCCGGCCAGCAGCATGATTGACCCCCTGGGCACCCCTCCCCCCAGCGCCTCGTCAAGGCCTGGGACGCCAAGTCTGACCAGGGAGATCTGGCCCAACTGAGGCTGCCTTTGTGAAGCCTTACCTGAGGGATTTTATTTCTAAAATGTTTGCCTGCAAACGCTGCCCAGCCCTTAGGGCTGCACTAAGGTACTACTGTGGCATGGAAGGACCCTTGGGTTTTTCAGGTTTACATGGACCTTAGTCTTTAGTACGTCCTAAAGCCTTTTACAAGAGGCCGCGAGGGATGGGCGCTGCCCCGAGCTAACTGGTCGGAGGGCGAGAAGTTGGTCAAGGCGATTAAGGCGGCTGAAACCGCTCTCAGGACCGTCGCCTTAGGGCTCCTCTCAAGCCTCAACGCCAGGTTCTACGCGAGGTTCGGCAGGCCCTTCCTTGAGCAGATACTGGTGGACCCTGTCGCGGCCTACAGGGAGGCCCTGGGCGTGGCCCCAGCGGGCCTAGTCGAGGCCACCTTTAAGATAGTCCTTAGGGCCTTCGGCCTGAACCCCCTTGAGGTCAACGAGGCCATGGAGGCCGTCAGGGCAGGGGACTCGAGGAGGTTCCTTGAGATAGTCAAGTCAAAGGTCAACTAGGCCGAGGCCTAACTCGCGTCCTCCCTCCGCGCTTAAGAGCGTTTTCCGCCCAGCACAGCCTCTTGCCGCAAGCGCCCTCACGGCCATGAAGGCGGGAGCTACTTATCAGTCCCTGGCCCCCTGAGCCCCCGAAAGGCCAGCTACCTCTAGCGCCCTCCTTAGGGCCGCCTCGACGTCCCCGCTGGCCACCAGGCTCCTGAAGACCTGATCGGACTCCACCTTGAAGTAGAGCTCCAGCCTCCTCCTGACGTCAGGCACCCTGGCCTTGAGCTCCCTCTTGAAGGCGCTCATGGCCTCAAGGAGTGTCCTGAGCTCGTTGTCTGAGGAGAGGCACTTCGAGGCCCTGTCCCTGGCCCACCTGGCAGCCACGCCCGAGGCGCCGAGCGTCGTGACCGCTATGTGAAGGCCCGGCAGGGGCTCGGCCCTGAACGGGAAGACGACGTCGCCCTCTGAGGCCTCTGTGGCGTTGTTAACAAGTACCCCCAGCTCCCTGGCCCTCCTGGCCAGGTAACCGTTAAGGGCCTGGTCAGAGGTCGCTATGACCGCCAGCAGGGCGCCCCTGAGGTACCTGGTCACGTCGTCCCCTGGCGAGAGCGATGCCCTGATCAGCTCCAGGGCCCCTCCCCTGGCGGCCACCTCGAGCTCCTGGGAGAACCTGTCGGCGATCACCGTCACCTTGGCGCCTGCCCTGGCGAACTCCAGGGCCCTCCTGGTCCCCACGGAGCCGCCGCCGAAGACCACTACCCTCTTGCCGCTTAGGTCTACGAAGAGCGGGAGGTAGGTCAAGCCATTCCCCACCTCCTGGCCACCTGCCACGGGTCAATGAAGCAGAGGGGGTCGTCCCCCCAGAAGTCCCCCGTCAGGGCCTCAGCCCTCCCCCTGCTCCCTCCGCCGCAGACGACCTTAAACGGGCACTTGCCACACTTTGGCCCCCTCAGGCCCTCGTAGAGCCTGACGAACCTGGCGAGGGCCTCGTTCTGGGGGCTCAGGACCTCCCTCAGGCTCTGCTTCCTCAGGTCCCCTATTACGAACTGGTCTATGAACTGGCACGGCCTCACGGTGCCGTCAGGGTATATGCTGATGGTCTTCCTCCCGCAGTCGCCCTGGCCGCTGATAAGGGAGAGGTGGCCTTGGAACTCCTCAACGGTCCTTGAGAGCCTGTCGGCCAGGTATACGCCTATGAAGTTCGACCTCACGACCTCTATCTCGACCTTCCCCTCGTACTCTCTCGCCTTCCCTATGAGGGCCTCCGTGAACTCCCTCAGCTGCTCATGCGAGGGCAGGTCGTTGACTATGGCCCTGGCCCTCCCAATGCTGTCAAGTATGTAGTAGCTGACCCTCCTGGCCCCCAGCCTGTAGGCCAGGTCCACCATGTCGGGGGCCTCCATGTAGTTCCAGCGGGTCACGGTCGTCCTTATCCCAACGTCAAGCCCTGCCTCCACGGCGTTCCTTATACCGCTAATGGTCGCCTCAAAGGCCCCCTTGACTCCCCTGAACCTATCGTGAAGCTCCGCCACCAGGCTGTCGAGGGAAACGCCGATGTAGCTGAAGCCCAGTGATGACAGCCTCCTGGCGACGTCCCTCGTTATCAGCGTGCCGTTGGTGCTCAGCGCGAGCTTGGGCCTGTCCCTGCCGGAGAGCTCCTGGGCCACGTCCCAGAAGTCCCTCCTCATCAGTGGCTCGCCGCCGCTGAATATCACGAGCGGGAGGCCCAGGTCAGCTATCTCCCTGGCAACCCTGAGCAGGTCGTCCCTGCTGAGCTCCTCCCTCCTCGGCTCAGGGCCCGCGTTGATGTAGCAGTGGGCGCACCTCAGGTTGCAGAGGTAGGTTATGTTCCAGAAGACGACGGGCCTGAGCTCGCTTGAGAAAGCCGAGGGCCTCCCAGGGCCGTAGCGGCCCTTTATCCTCTCCGAGACGGTGCCCCTGCCCGTGACCATGACGCTGACGGGTATCAAGCCCCTCACCTTGTCACGCCCGGCTTAAGGTTGCCGAGGCTGAAGATCACCCTGTACGAGCGAGCCCGTGCGAGCTTTGACAGCTCCTCGGCCGCCTCCTCGACTGTCTCCCTCCTGACGGCGTGTATCATGGCGTAACATGGGTACCTCCAGGAGGGCCTGCTGCTCCCCCTGAGGACTACGTGGGTTGAGTAAGGGAACCCCGCTGCCGCCCTGCAGAGCTCCTCGGGCGAGCCGGAGGGCTCCATGACCACCATCCCGTTGAACCTGAAGCCCGCCGACTCGCCGTCTATGGCCGCGCCCGGGTCAGCCAGCACGCCAGCCTCGACAAGCCTTGGGACCAGCGAGACCAGCGCGTCCTCAGGGAGCCCGTGCTTGGCTGCCACCTCCCTGTAAGGCATTGGCGAGAGGGGTAGCCTTGACAGGGACCTCAGCAGGCCTGCCGTGACGCCGAGTGACTCGGGCCTCGGCGGGTCAGGCCTTATGGCGGCGTAGGGCCCTGACCTTGAGATCCCCCTCTCAAGGTCGAACTTGACGCTCAGCTTGTACGTCCTAATAGAGCTGAGCACCATGTAGTCCCTCGCGCCCACGCGCCTCGAGATCTCCTCGGCGAACCTCTTTATCTCGTCCATGCTCCCCCTCTTGACCACGAGCCACACGCTGTAGTCCGGGTCGTCCCTGACGTAGGCGTGCGTCACCAGGTCATCGTTAGCCACGGCCTCAGCCACGGGGCCTGGGTCGTCAACGCTCAGGGCCACCAGGGCCGCCTCGGCGCCCTGGGACCTGTAGTTGACGTAGAAGCCCACGCGCTTCAGGACGCCCCTCTCCCTGAGCCCCGAGAGCGCCTTGAGCAGCTCGTCCTCGCTTACCCCCAACCTGGCCGAGGCCTCAGCGTAGGGGTCAGGGAGCCAGAAGGCGAAGTTGTACTGGAGCTCCATCAGGGCCCTGACCTCAAGGTCGCTCAGCGCTGCCAAGCGCTCAGCACCTCCTTAACGTCGACCCTAAGCGACCCGGGCCTGTAAGCGCAGGCCGGGTCCTCGGCAAGCGGGTCGCCGTAGTAGGCGAAGGCCCTTGCCCTGCTTCCGCCGCATACCTCCCTGAACTCGCAGGTCCCGCACCTGCCCCTGAACTCGGCTGCCCTGAGCCTCCTGAGGAGGGGCGAGCCTCTGTAGATGTCTACAAGCCTTCCCTTCCTGACGCTGCCCACGGGCACGGGGAGGAAGCCGCTGGGGTAGACCATGCCGTCATGCGATATGAAGATTACCCCCTTGCCGTCCCTGGTGCCAGAGGTCTCAAAGAGCGCCTGAGGGCCGGGCTCCCCCATCAGCTTCCTGAGCTCGTCCACCAGCTCCAGGTAGAGCTTGCCTGTCCTGACAAGGCCTGAGGGCTCAGCCCCTGTCCTTGAGGCGTAGTTCAGCAGGAGGGCCACCCTCCTGAACATGGGCCCCTCGGAGGTCCTGACCCTCACGCCATACCTGCTGACCTCGTAGAGGAAGGCGCTCACGTCCTCCCACTCCGCGGGGCTCAAGTCCTCCTCCGCACCTGCCCTCCCAACAGGCACCAGGTAGAACACCTCCCAGGTCCTTACGCCGAGCTCCCTCAGGAGCCTCGCCATGCCCGGCAGCCCCCTCACAGTTGACCTCATGACTGCCGTGTTCACCTGGACGCTCACCCCCCTCCTCAGGAGCTCCCTCACCGCGGTCGTGGCGGCCTCCCAGGAGCCCTGGTACCTCCTGACGGTGTCGTGAACCGCTGGGTCCGGATGGTCTATGCTTATCGAGACGGCCGATACCCCTTCCCTCACTATGTTGTCAATGTTCTCAAGGAGCTGCCTTGAGGGGCTGGGGGCCATGGCGACCGGTATTCCGAGCGACCTGGCCTCCTCGACCAGCTCCCATAAGTCTGACCTCATCAGTGGGTCGCCGCCGGTCAGGACAAGGACTGGGTAAGGCCTGCCAAACTCGGCGACCTGCCTTATGAGGTCGAGCGCCTCGGCGTGGCTCAGCTCGCCAGGCAACGGCCTAGTTATGGCGTTGGCCCTACAGTGTATGCACGCCAGGGGGCAGGCCTTCGTGGTCTCCCAGAACACTAGCAGGGGCTTCTCGTCAAGCGGCCACCTGTGCAAGGCCAGCCCTGAGGCCTTGAGGCCTCCTTTACAAATATTGCAAGGTATGTGCGCGTATATGCTACCTCCTGAGCTCCCTCACCTTGTCAGCTATGGCCCTAATCGTGCCTGTCCTGCCGAACCTCTTGGTCACTACGACCCTCGCCCTCACCTGGTACCACAGGCGGGGGTACGGCTTCTCTTCAACTACTGGGTCCAGGCCCAGATCCCTTGCCGCCCTAACAATCTCATCAACTGTAGGGGCAGGGACCGCGTGGGAGAGCGATACCTTCCTGCCCCTTGACCTGGGCACCTGGGAGTCTATGTAGGAGGGCCATATCACGGTCTTCCCCTCGTAGTCCTCCTTGGGCAAGGCTATCACCTCAGCCTGCCTGCTGGGCCTGTTGGGCCTGCTGCGTCTGCCTGAGCCTGGCCGCCTCCCTCCTCAGCCAGAGCTCAAGAAGCGTACACGTTGATGGGTCGTAGAAGCCCCCGGCCCCACACTCAAGCAGGTGAGGACAGGTCGCGCATGGTATGTCCAGTATGCTGGCGACGCCCACTTGCACCGTGAACCTGGCCGCGGCGGCTCCGACAGGGTAGAGCTTGTAGGTCTTCCTGCCCCCTACTGTCACCTCCTCCCTCCTGACGAGCCCCTTTCTCATCAGCCTGAGGACAAGCCTGGACCCCTCCCTACTTGATATCTTCAAGCTCTTCCAGAGGTCGCTCTGAAGTACCCCGTCCTTGCTCTGCCTCAGCAGCTCCATGGCCTTCTTCTCTAGCTCATCAGCGCCCTCCTCGGTAACCAAGCCGTTCACCGCTCCTTTCTCCTGGCTATAGCCACTATCAAGTAGCCGTCAGAGGATTTAATATTGTTGTTAATGACTTTCAAAACGAGCCTGCCCAGGCTCATGACCTCTGGTACCTCCCCATCAGGACAGCGTAGCCCACCACCTTGCCCCTCATGGCATCTAGTACCTTTGCGGCGGTCGCAGGCCTCCTGACGCTGAGGGAGTCAACGCTTAGAGCGTGAAGGGCGAAGTAATACCTATGGGGACCGTGACCCCTTGGGGGACAAGGGCCTCCGTACCCCAGGTAGCCGAAGTCATTAACGCCCTGTAACCCGAGGCCGGGCAACGACTCAGCCTCCTTCTGAACCCCCTCAGGTATTGACCTAACCGAGGCCGGTATGTTGTAGATTACCCAGTGTATGAAGGTTCCCATGGGCGCGTCGGGGTCGTACATTATCAGCGCAAGGCTCCTGGCATTGGGCGGCTGACCCTCCCACTCAAGCCTTGGGCTCACGTCATCGCCGTCGCAGGTGTGCCTCCTCGGTATAAAGTCACCGTCCTTGAACGAGGGACTGATCAGCGTGAACTGGGGGCCCTCCCTTAACACGTACTCCTTAGGCAAGCGTTACACCACTTAATGTAAGATAAGGCAAGGAGGACCTTATAATTCTACCCTAAGGGTCGGCTGAGACAGGTGACATCATCGCGAGGCTCAGGCCCGTGGTCTCGTCACTCCGGTGACCCTAACGCTAAGCTGCTCTTAAAACCCTTGCCCATCCTGCTTGGCCAGGCCTAAGCACGTACAGCGGGAGCTGGCCGGTCCAGCTTGGCTTACGGCCAGGACGAGCCGGCGAGCTCTAGTTAAAAGAGAAGGTATAAAACATGTCGCAGAAATACAGCGTTGGAGAAGGCCTCTTGTGCGGCATAATAGGTGTGACTTCAAGGGAGCACAACGTTGTGCCGCTGGTCATTAAGGGCCTCCAGAGGCTTGAATATAGAGGCTACGACAGCGTTGGCGTGGCCGTCATATCAGGTGGCACGATCCTCTACAGGAAAGGGGCCGGCGAGCTTGAGGTGGTCAGGAGGAGGCTGGCCCTTGACGAGCTCTCAGGCCCCACGGCCATAGGCCACACGAGGTGGGCCACCCATGGACCCCCTAATGACATCAATGCCCACCCCCATCTCGACTGTAAGGGGGAGGTGGCGGTAGTCCACAACGGCGTGATAAGGAACTACGCGACCCTCAGGGCTGAGCTTGAGTCAAGGGGGCATAAGCTCAGGAGCGAGACCGACACGGAGCTGGTGGCGCACCTCATAGAGGAGGAGCTCTCAAGCGGGCTCAGCTTCATTGAGGCGCTGGCCAGGGCCCTCGCAAGGCTGGAGGGCACCTACGCCTTCGCCATAGTGTACTCAAGGGAGCCCTCAAGGGTCTACTTCGCTAAGATGAGAAGCCCTCTCCTCATAGGCTTAGGTCAGTCAACCAAGGCCGTGGCCAGCGACATACCTGCCCTGCTTGAGGTGAGCAGGACCATAGTCTTCCTTGACGACGGGGAGTTCGGCTACGTGAGCCCCACGGAGGTAGCCATCTACAGGCTGCTGCCAGGAGGCGGATACAGAAAGCTCTCGCCTGAGGAGGTGGCTGCTAAGACTAAGACTGTTGAGCTGTCGCCAGAGGCCGCAAGCAAGGGCGGCTACCCCCACTTCATGATAAAGGAGATCTATGAGCAGCCTCAGGCGGTGAGGGACACCTACGAGGGCAACGTCGACGACCCGCTGCTTGAGAGGGCTGCCTCGCTGCTAGCCCAGGCCGACAGGGTCTTCGTGGTCGCCGCAGGCACAAGCTACCACGCCGGCCTGGTGTTCACGACCTTTATGGCTAGGAGGGCCAGGGTCCCGGTCTACCCAGTTATCTCGTCTGAGTTCCCCTACATGGCTGACGCCCTGAGCAAGGACGACGTCCTGGTGGCAGTGAGCCAGAGCGGGGAGACCTATGACACCCTTGCGGCCGTGAGGGAGGCCAAGGAGAGGGGCGCCACGGTCCTCGGCGTCACGAACGTGCTTGGGAGCGCCCTGGACAGGGAGGCGCACGTGAAGCTCTACACTAGGGCCGGGCCTGAGATAGGGGTGGCGGCCACCAAGACCTTCCTGTCCCAGGTCATGCTGCTCGAGCTGCTGTCGCACAGGGTAGGCGTTGAGACGGGAGGGCTTGACAGGTCCGAGGCGAAGTCCTTTGCCGAGGCGCTCAGGTCAGCCCCTTCGGTGGTCTCGGCGGCCATTGAGGCCTCCGACCCCGTGGCCACGGCCCTCTCAGCCACACTGGACGGGCCCAGCCTCTACATACTTGGCAGGGGACTAGGTCACGCTATAGCCAAGGAGGGCTCCCTGAAGGTTAAGGAGATTGCGTACCTTCACGCTGAGGCCTACCCGGCCGGGGAGAGCAAGCATGGCCCCATAGCGCTGGTGGAGCCCGGCTTCCCCGTGTTCATAGTGGCCACGAGCGACGCGCCCGAGGTCGCTGGCAACGCCATAGAGATGGCGGCCAGAGGGGGCAGGGTCTTCGTTGTGAGGCCTGCCGACCTGACGCTTGAGCTCAGCTCCAAGGCCGGTCAGATCTCACAGGTGACGCTTCCGCCCTCAGGAGGGGTTCTGGAGCTCGAGCCCTTCATCCTCACCCCTATCTTCCAGCTACTCTCCTATAGGATAGCCGTCAGGCGCGGCTACAACCCCGATAAGCCCAGGAACCTCGCGAAGACCGTGACCGTCGAGTAGGGTGATCGAGATGATAGGGGTCGTCCTGGCTGGCGGCTACGGCAAGAGGCTCCTCCCGCTCACGGTCAGGGTCCCTAAGCCCTTCCTTGAGCTGCTAGGCAGACAGCTGTTCGACTACAGCGTGGAGCTGCTCAGGCAGGCGGGGGTCAGGGACGTCATAGTAATCGCCCCTCCAGGCTACTTGAACCTCGCGAGGCCCAGGGACGAGAGGGTCTCGGTAGTTGAGCAGAGGGGCATCGACATCCAGGGGGCGCTGAGGACGGCCTATGAGGAGGCGGCGGCCAGAAACGAGAAGGAGGTCCTGGTGGTCTACGCGGGCTTCATCTCCAGCCCACCCACCGTGGCCAGGCTGGCCCTTGAGTACTACTCGACCAGCGGCTTCCCAATATCGATAGCCCTGGCGCCCGTCGCCACGGGCCTTGAGACGTATGGCTTCGTGACCCTCGACTACAGGGGCGCCGTGACGAACTACATGCAGCCCCGTGAGCCCTCAAAGTCATGGCTTGGGGGAAGGGGTTACGTCTTCGCTGGCGTGATAGTTACCGACCTGAACCACCTGGCAGAGCTGTCGTCACTGCCCTTTGAGCAGTCCATGGCAAGGCTTGCATTAAGCGGCTCAATAGGTGGCGTCGTTTTCCCGGGCAGGTGGGCCGAGATAGGGTACCCCTGGGACCTCCTGGAGGCCGTTAAGATACTGCTGCCTGAGAGCCTGATAAGCGTTGACAGGTCAGCAAGGGTCTCCAGGTCCTCCCTGGTCTCAAGCGGCGTGATAGTTGACGAGGGGGCGGTGGTCGAGGAGGGGGCAGTAGTCATGGGGCCGGCCTACATAGGCAGGAAAGCCGAGGTTAGAAGCGGCGCTGTGATAAGGCCCTACACGTCCCTTGAGGAAGGGGCTGTGGTCGAGGAGGGGGCGGTGGTCTCAAACAGCGTCATAATGAGGGGGGCAAGGGTGGGCGCGCTATCAGAGGTCAGGTCCTCTGTGGTAGGCGAGGAAGCGGTGATCGAGCCAGGGGCCCACGTCCTTGAGGGAGTCCCGGACAGGCTGCCTGAGAGGCTAGCGTGGCTCGCAGAGTACCTAGGAGAGGGCGTCAGGCTCGGCGCGGTGGTCTCGCCAGGGTATGTGGTTAGGTGCTGCACAGTAACCGGGAGAGGCGCTGTGCTAGGCTGACGTGATTTCTAGGCCGCAAATGCTTAGACCCTAGGCAATAGTACGCAAACTGACCAGGGTCAACGAATCCTCGCAAGGCTTTCCCTGCACGACCTTTTACGGTCGATATGCAGTGAAGCTCGGATTTTTTACTAGGACTTTTGGCGCAAAGCCCGGTGAAGGCGTCTTGGTCCTCCTCTGCAAGGGAAGGGAGCTAAGCCTTGACGAGCTGTGCTCTGTCGCTTTAGGCGACGGCGTTGAGGTCTGTGAGAGCTCGCTCTCATCGCTGTCCAGGGCCCGCTCGACCTACGAGGCCAGGGCCAGGGAGGGAGGCGTCTACGGCTACCAGAGCGGGCTGGGGGCCCTCGCAGGCGTAACGCAGGGCTCCTGGCCAGGGAGGGAGAGACAGGTCCTGGTGGAACACGACGTCACGGTGGGCCCAGAGGCTCCAAGGGAGCTTGTGAGGGCCGCCATGGCCGTGAGGGTGTCACAGCTAGCCCAGGGCGCAGCTCCCGTGAGGCCGCTCGTCCTGGAGAGGCTAGTGATCGCCCTTAACAAGGACGTGATCCCAGTCGTTGGCCTCCACGGGAGCGTCGGCGCGAGCGGCGACCTGGCCCCGCTGGCCAGGGTTATGAGGTGCATATTCTACGGCGAGGGCGAGGCTATCGTCAAGGGCAGAAGGACGTCATGCTCGGAGGCCCTGGCTGAGCTCGGCGGGCCGGTGAAGCTTGAGGCCGGGGAGGCCCTGGCCCTCATAAATAGCAACGCGTGGAGCGTCGGGCTCACAGGGCTTGGCATATGTATGGCCCAGAGGCTCCTCCTGGCATCCCTTGAAGTCGCTAAGAGGACGTTCTTGGTTACCGGCTGTAACCCTCAGCACTTCTCTGATGCTGTGGCTCAGGCCAAGGGCGGCATGACGGCTGACGTCATAAGGTCCCTTGGGCCCTCCCCATGCCCCCGCTCGCCCCGCGTCCAGGACCCCTACAGCATAAGGTGCATACCTCAGGTCTACGGCTCCGCCGCCGAGTTCGTTGAGGCGGCCCGCAGGGCCGTTGAGAGGGAGGCCTCAAGGCCCTCAGAGAACCCGTTCGTGTGGGGCGACGCGGTCTATCATGCCTGTAACTTCCACGCCGCTCCAGCCTCTATAGCTGCTGACCTGGCTAAGGAGGCGTTGGCCGTTGTCGGTAACTCAATAGAGCGGAGGACCGCGCATCTGCTCAGCTCAGCCACCACCGGGCTCCCTGAGTTCCTAACGGCCAAGAGCTCTGTCGTTGGGGGCATGATATACCAGTACACTGCCGCGGCCCTGGCGGCCAGGCTCAGGTCGCTGGCCTCGCCCTCAGCCGTGAACTCCCTGCCGACCAGCGGCCTGCAGGAGGACGTAGTCTCCATGGCTCCCAACGCGGCCCTCGACCTGCTGGCGGCCGTTGCGACCTTCCTCAGGCTGACAGCTGTTGAGAATGCCCTAGCTAAGGCGGCCGCGTCGGTCTCCTCAGGGGGCGGCCTGCCGGACCCGAGGGAGGCCCTCAGGGAGTCGCTGGCAGAGGTCCTCATGCTATCAGGCCTGGCCGAGGCCTCTGGGCTGCTCAACAGTATCTGGTGAGGCCCATGCCCAGGGTTGACCTGCTAGTCACCAACGTAGGCTATGCAGTGCTGTTCAAGGAGAAGCCTGCGGTGGGCAAAAGCTCAATAGAGGTCCTGAGGGACGTGGAGGTCGCGGCAAAGGACGGCATTATTGTGGCCGTGGGCCAGAGGGGCTCCCTCAGGGGCTCCTACGAGGCTAGGGAGGTCATCGACGCTGGCGGAAGGCTCTTGACCCCCGGCCTCGTCGACATGCACACGCACGCCCTGTTCGCTGGGGCCAGGGACGACGAGCTTGAGATGAAGCTCAGCGGCGTCCCATACGCCGAGATACTGAGGAGGGGAGGGGGGATATACAGGACCGTGGGGGCCACGAGGTCGGCCCCCGATGAGGAGCTGGCCTCCCTCTTGGCGTCAAGGCTCTCGCTCATGCTCAGGCTGGGCACTACCACCGTTGAGGTCAAGAGCGGCTACGGCCTTGAGCTAGCTGAGGAGGAGAGGCTCCTAAGGGTCATAGCCGCTGCCGCCGCCAGGTCGCATGTAAGGGTGGTGCCGACACTCTTAGCCCACGTGCCGCCGCAGGAGGCGAGGGAGGGGGAGGCCAGGGAGGCCTACGTCAGGTCCTTCGCCCTTGAGCTGGTCCCCCAGGTCGCCTCCCTTAGGCTCGCGAGGTTCGTTGACGTCTACTGTGACGAGGGGGCCTTCAGCCCTGACGAGTCAAGGATGATACTGGCCTCCGCCAGGGAGCATGGGCTCGGCGTCAGGATCCACGCGGACCAGCTCTCAAGGATCGGCTGCACCAAGGTGGCCGCGGAGCTGAGGGCTTCCTCTGCTGACCACCTGGAGGCTTCAGACGAGTCCTCGGCGAGGGACCTCGCGGCAGGGGGCGTTATAGCTGGCCTGCTGCCCGCCAGCGCCCTTGCTACCTTCAGTCCCTCTAGGCCGCCCGTTAACACATTGAGGGAGGCGCGGGTTCCCATGGCCCTTGGGACGGACTTCAGCGCCAACAGCCTCATGCCCTCAATGCAGACAGCTATAGACCTCGCAGTCTACCTCTACGGCCTCACCCCGCTTGAGGCCATAGCAGCGGCCACAGTCAACGCCGCCGTCTCGCTGGGGCTTAACGACGTGGGGTCCCTCGAGCCCGGCTACGCGGCCGACCTTGTGGTCTGGGACCTCGAGAGGCCCTCGGAGTTCGGCTACCAGTGGGGCAGGGATAGGGCGCTCATGGTGGTCAAGGGGGGAAGGGCCCTCAGGCGCGAGCTGCCCTGAGGAGGCCTGGGTAGAAGCGCCTCTTCCCGACGCTCCCCTTAAGGTCGTCCCACTCCTTGAGTATCCTCACAGCCTCATTGGCGACCCTTATGGCGTCGCTTTCGCCAGCGTGAGGGACGAAGACATCCTTGACCCTCTGGGCGAAGACTGCATGAACGGCGCCCGCCCTTATGCCGTATATGCTGGCAAGTGTCAGGAGGGTCGCGCTCTCCATCTCGAAGTTGAGGACCCTCATCTGCCTGAGGTCAGGTATGAGGGACCTTGACCAGCTGGGCAAGTAGCCCCCATAGCCTGGCCTGCCCTGGCCTACGTAGAAGCTGTCCGTTGAGGCGGTTATACCCAGGTGGTACCTGACGCCGAGCTCCTCTGCGGCCTCTACGAGGGCGAGGACCACCTCATAGCTGGCGACCGCAGGGTAGCCCAGAGGGGCGTACTGGGCGCTGGTGCCGTCAAGCCGCACGGCCCCGGTGGTAATTATTATGTCGCCTACCTCCACGTAGTCCTGTATAGCGCCGGTGCTGCCTACCCTGATAAGCGTGTCAGCCCCGACCTCGAGCAGCTCCTCAACAGCTATGGCTGTAGCTGGGCCGCCGATGCCAGTTGATGTGACGGCCAGGTCGACCCCCCTGTATGAGCCCCTATAGGTAACGTACTCCCTTCTCTGGGCGATCAGCCTGCTGTCGTCCCACGTGGCGGCGATTCTTGAAGCCCTCTCCACCTCGCCTGGCATGAGGACGTACCTGGGCACGTCGCCCCTCCTGAGGCCGAGGTGATAAGTCCTGCCCTCCGAGTCAACGGGCCTTGAGGCCGGGAAGGCTGAGCTCATGACCTAGCCCAGCAAGGAGCCGGGCGCGTCTCGTTAAAGCTCTTCCTCCTCACCATGGTCCTCGGCTCTGCCACCTGACCTGCACAGGCTCCTGAGGACTCTCAGCAGGGGCTCGCTGAACCTCCTTGAGGGTGACCTCTCCACCTCCACTATGACCGGCATGTCTATATCGTCATATGTCATTATCTTGTCCTTTACGACGCCTGTCTCAGGCTCAGCTATCATGGTTGGCATGAAGGCGACGAGGCCCAGGCCGTTGGAGCCCTCCACGGCGCCGCCCACGAGGATGCCCACCACGCCGTTCTCGCGCGACCTAACGTCCAGGAGCTCAACTACCTGATCAACGTCAAGGGTCAGGACGCCAGTGCCGGGCTCTGACCTCATCTTTATGAACGTCGTCTGGAAGGGTAGCATAGTACCTATGGCCACGTCGGCCCCCATGTAGGCAAGGGCCCTCACGACCTCAGGGTAATTTATGTCCTCATCCGTGAATACTCCCACCCTGACGTCCTTTCCTTTGACCTCGAAGACGAGGACCTCCTTGCCTGGCGTGAGGCCGCTCTCCAGCTCCTTCTGGGTCAACGATATCTTCCTATACTTGCCCGTGAGCCTGCCGTCAGGCCCCACGACGATAGTGGTAAGGTAGAGGCGAGGGCCTGCCCTCTCAACAATCGGGCCGGCCAGCACGTAGACCCCGTACTCCTCCGCTACGCGCGAGACCATCATGAGCGTGGGGCTCTGCTGGACCTCGCTCTCAGAGAGCCTCTCCGCGTAACCCTTGAGGAGCAGGGGGACCTTCTGGTCAGAGTAGTAGCCCACTATGGGGCCGGTCAGAGGGTAGGCGGGGAGGACGAGGAGGTCTACAGAGTCCACCTTATCGATAACCTTAGAGACTATGTCGGAAAGCCTCTTGATGTTGGTCCGCCTGGCGCCCAGCCTTATCTTTGTATGAACTGCCGCTATCTTGAGCTGCAAGTTCGGCACCGTGCCGTCTTGTCTAAAGTATTACCGAGCCAGAACTTAAAGACTATCAGCCCGCCATAAAAGCAAGAAACGACATTACCGAAGACATCAGAACTAAAAATAAAATAAGTTGAAGGCGTTTGGGCTTCTGAGAAACCCTTACTTCTTCTGCTCCTGCTCAGTCTGCTGCGCCTTCTTCTTCTTGGCCAACCTAGGTCACCCGGCCCTTCTGGGCCGGTCTTATGATACTGTTAGATGCTCTTAAGAGTTTATGGTCCCAGAGGCTTAGATTTTATGAGCCATAGCCGCCTTGGGCGTCATACCACAGACCTTGAAGCCCCGCGGTGGGACAACCCTCTCTAAGGTTCGATCTAGGTCGCCTGGCCTGGTTGGTGAGCCTGATGGCTGTGCCAGGGCGGCCTCACCAACAGTATAACTCACCCCTATTATAACAAAAGCCTCGCCCTTTAGCGTGGGAGAGGAGGTCAGGGCCACTATATTATGGGGCCAAATGAACAAAGCGGGTCTTTATTGTACAAGGTGTTATTTCTATACGCCCTGGCCGGACAGCCTCCCTGACATAACGAAGAGATCTTGCACGCGCTGCACTCCTTTATCTTTTCCCACCTCTTTTCCCTGAAGATCTTAAAGCCGTTTTCCCATATGTCCTTTAGGCTGTCCCTTCTCACGTTGCCTTCCCTGAAGCTTTCCAGCATTAATAGCTCACACCCGTAAACGTCGCCGTTTGAGTCTATAACTAGCCTTGACCTTCCTGCAGGACAAGAGTAGTAGTTATCACCATTTACCCCCTTCCTCACAAGCGATTCGTAAACTCCCTTTAAGTCGTCTAGGTAAAACCTGAAGCCGTTAATGGTTATGGTTATGTCTTTCTCGTTCATACTTATTTTCTTTAATTCTTTATAAACGGCTACTGCTGAGCTCCTTGATAACCTTACATTGTTTACCTTCGCCCTTCCAAACTCCTGCACGGGACTGAAATTTATCGTCTTTACGCCGAGGCTCTTGGCGAGCTTGACCATGTCACTTATATAATCTTTATTAAACTCCGTTATCACGTAACTTATAGTAGTCTTGATCCCTTCTTCTAAAAGGATTTTGACTCCATTGACTGCCTTTTGAAATGACCCAGCACCCCTTATTATGCTGTTTATCCTTTCGTTCGGGCCATCAATGCTCACCTGGACCTCATGAATTCCTGATTTCTTTAGTTTTCTTGCGACCTCTTGATCTACTAAAGTGCCATTAGTGCTCATGGCAGTATAGATGTCTAATGAGGTAGAGTGCGAGATGATATCAAATATATCATTTCTTAATAAAGGCTCGCCGCCTAAGATATAAATTACTTCAACACCTAATGATTTTAATTGGTCTATAACATTGAACCACTCATGGGTTTTAAGTTCGTCCTTTAAAGGCTTGCCTGCTGAGATGTAGCAATGAATGCAATTCAAGTTACATGCTCTGGTAACATATAACGTTGCTTGAGTTAATTTTCCACTGAAAATTTTACTATCAACAGACAGATGAGTCAAAGGCGTCGCTGGGCAATCCATCAAAAAGGCTAGCTCGTCAAACGTTAATCTCAGCACCGTATATGCCAAAAATCAATCTAGCTTAATGGAAGGTTTAAGCCTTTACTCTGTCTCCTTCTGAGGACAAGGCCTGTCGTTCGCTTTGTCAAAGGCCCGGAGGCCTGACCTTAACTACTTCCTTGTTGACTAGGGTGGGCGGCACCTGACCCCTGACGAAGGCCTCAAGATTCTGGTAAACAACGTCGGCCATCCTGGCCCTTGTCTCATAGGTAGCGCTGCCTATGTGAGGGGCCAGCACCACGTTAGGCAACGTAGTTATGGGGTGGCTGGGGTCAAGGGGCTCCTCAGGGAACACGTCAAGGCCCGCGCCGGCTATCCAGCCCTCCTTCAGGGCCCTGTAGAGGGCATTGAGGTCAATTATCTTGCCCCTGGCCGTATTTATAATAAAGGCGGTTCTCTTCATAAGCCTCAGCCTGGACTCGTTAACTAGGTTCTGGGTCTCAGGGGTCAGTGGCGTGTGTATAGTGAGTATGTCGCTCTCCCTGAACAGGGTCTCAAGGTCTACGTACCTGGCCCCCATGGCCTCTATCTCAGGCACCCTATGGCGGTTGTAGTATATTATCTTCATGTCGAAGCCGAGGGCCCTCTTGGCCACCGCCCTGCCTATCCTGCCTGCGCCAAGTATGCCCAGGACCTTGCCCTTGAGGTCATAGCCCAGCATCATGGTCGGGTGCCAGGCAGCCCCTGAGCGCTTCCAGTTGCCGTCCCTCACGAACCTATCTGCCTCAACTACTCTTCTCGTTACTGCCAGTATCAAAGCCCACGTTAAGTCCGCTGTGGCGTCGGTCAGCACCTCTGGGGTATTAGTCACGTAAACGCCGTGCCGCGTGGCGCAGTTGAGGTCGATGTTGTCAAAGCCCACCGCGTACTGAGCTATTATCCTGAGGTCTGGAAGGAGGGACTCTATGACGTCACATGTGATCTTGTCCTCAAGTAAGGTGACCAGCGCCTTAGCCCCCTTAGCGCGTGATACAAGCTCCTCCTTAGTGGGAGGTCTGTACTCGGGCCACACCTCAACCTGAAAGAGCTCCTTAATTTTCTCTGTGGCGGGGAACGGTATCTCCCTGGTCATGAAGAGCCTGGGCTTCCCGCTCAACCCTTAAACCCCTTCAAGCAAGGCCAAGGGAGTACCTCAAGTTATCTATAAACCTTAACCTCTTCGGTATCGGCGGGTGAGTCGCGAATACCTCCTCTGTGGCGCTCGTCTTCTCCCTCTTGATCGACTCCACTATTGAGTCTATGTCTATGCTCCTGTACCTTCCGAGGTCAGGCGACCTCCTCCACGGTCCCCATCTGTGGCTAGGCTCGTAGAGGAAGCCCCCGTGGATCTCAACGAGGGGGGCCACTATGAAGAGCATCTTGAGCATAGAGGAAGAGGTAGAGTTGACCTGATGGGCCAGGTACCTCTCGCCCTTCATAGCTACGTAGAGCCTTGCGAGGGCCCTCTGTATGGACCTTGGCGACGTCACCATGGCAGCGTTCGCGTCAGCGTAGTACTCCCTGAGCCTGTTGAAGTTGCCCACGAGGAACCTGAAGACCACGCCGGCCGCCATCAGGACGGCCCCTAGGAGCATGAGTATGACGCCGCCGTTGGCCCCTCCCCTCCTCTCCTCATAAGCGCCGCCGAAGAAGCCTGACCACACGAGCATCTGGCCGAGGTAATAGACGGCCAACGGTATGACGCTCAGGGCCAGCAGCCACGAGACGTCCCTGTGCTTAAGGTGCCCCACCTCGTGACCTAGCACCGCCTTAACCTCTTCATCAGGCATGAGGTTAAGCAGCCCCCTGGTGACAGCCACGTAGCTGCCCGAGAGCGGCGAGCCGTAAGAGAAGGCGTTAGGCACGTCTATCTCGGCTATCCTAAGCTTAGGGGGCTTTATGCCGCTGCTCCTGGCGACCTCCTTGAGCATCTCCTCGTACCTCTTCTCCTCTGGCGTCCTGGGGGACCTTGTCCTGTAGACCAGGTTTATGAAGAAGGGTGAGAGGAGCCACTGGAAGAGTATCAGGATGACAGTGAATATGACCGCCGCTATAACGATCCCAGCGCCGCCGATGGGGTAGCCCATCAGGTAACCTATGAGCCAGGCCGCGCCGACGAAGATCCCAAAGCCCGCCAGTATGATAGCTATAGCCGTCAGGGCCATCGACGTCCTGAGGTGTGCCAGGCTCCTGGGCTCAGGACCCACCAGCCTGGGGGCCATAAAGGCGATGACCGCCGTGACGCCACCGACTACTATGGAGCTCACTATCCAGAGCCACCAGTAGGCGGCCATGAACAGGAAGAGGCCTCCAAGCGGGTCATAGTACATGTATGACATTGTAAGCCCTAGAGTTAAGGCCTCCGAGGCTTCTTAAGCGTTCCTTAGGGTCCTGTAAGCCCCTATCGCCTTCTCAAGAAGGCTTTTATAGGGGTCTGGGCTTTGTAGAAGTAGCCCATGAACTAGGGTCGAGGTGTTCGGGAATGGTCTGTGAGGGAGCACCTGAGGTCAGGATCGGTAAGAAGCCCGTCATGAACTATGTTTTAGCCGTGCTCACGACCCTGATGGAGCAGGGCGTCAACCAGGTCGTGATAAAGGCCAGGGGAAGGAACATAACTAAGGCCGTTGACACCGTTGAGATAGTCAGGAGCAGGTTCGCCAAGAACGTTACCATCAAGGGCATCGACATAGGCAGCCATGACATAACTGTCACTGACCCGCAGACGAACCAGCAGAGGACCAGGAGGGTAAGCAGCATAGAGATCTGCCTGGCCAAGAGCTGAAGGCTCAACGAAGACCAAGCGACTTTTTAACGAACGTCAATATTATATCATAGGCCTCTTCCACGCTTAGCCTCGTTGTGTCCAGGACAAGGTCATAGCCCGAGAGGTCCCTCAAGTCAACCCCGTAGTACTCGTAGAACCTCCGCCAATGGCTCAGCTCCCTCCCTGAGGCCTCCCTCAGCGCCTCCGCGTAGGGCCTTGAGTCCCTTAGGGCGAGCCTCTGGGCCCTGACGGGCAGGGACGCCTTAACGTAGATGGTCACGTCGGCCACCTCCCTTAGGGTCCAGCCGGCCAGGTGGCTGTCAATGACCACGCACCCCTTCTCGGCCTCCCTGAGGGCGGCCCTGTCTATCTCAAGGTCTATCGAGGGGTCCCTCTCAGCCGCCTCGTTAAGCTCCATCAGGTCCATCCCAAGCCTCTTGGCCAGCTCCCTGAACGCCTGTCCCGTGGTGAAGTACCTGAGCCCTAGGTCGTTGGCTAGCCTCCTGGCGTACGTTGACTTACCCGAGCCGGGCTGGCCCGAGATCACTATGATGGGCCTCTTCCCCTGACAGGTCATCACTGCCCCCTGACCGCGTCTGCCCCCTCAAGGATTAATACCCTGAGGTCTACCTTTGTGAGCGATGGTCTATGGGTAAGAGGTCGAGGGAAGGACTTCTAGTAATCCTAGTTGTAGCCCTTGCGGCGCTGATGGTGGCCAGCAACGCCTTTTGGTATGTGGAGTATGTCAACCTTAGGGGCCTGTACTCTAAGGAGCAGCGAGCTCTAACCAACACTACGGCCAGGCTGGCCTATGAGGCCGAGCTCCTGAACGCAAGCGTTAGGATAATAAACGCCTATAAGAACTTGACGGCTCTTATGAACGTCACGCTCAAGGCCTTGGAGGCAGGGAGGCTAGCGGCGGTAACCAACGTGTCGCTGGAGGTCAGCAGCTCGACCATAAGGCTGGCAGGGCTTGCCACGAGCCTCATAGCTGAGGCCAACGAGACCACGGACCCGCTGGCGAGGAAGTATATGGCCTCAGGCGCCGTTAACGCAACCACTGCCGCCCTTGAGGACGTCAAGATTTTGGCTTTCCTAGGCCAATACATGAACGCCAACTCCACTTACTTCCAGTACCTTGAGGCGGCCCAGGCGAGCCTCAATGATATGAACAACTTAGCCTCTCAGCTCAACAACATCTCCGCGACGGTCCCAGCCAGCCGCCTGGCCTCCGACTTCACGCAGGTAGTATCTAACGTTCTCTCAGCTGAAAGGCTTCTTCTGTACCTTGTTCGTTCTCAGAGTACTTCTTAAATATAGCGTAGCAGAGCAGGGTCTCCTCGAAGTTCTTAACTATCCTGGCCAGGTCAAGGACCTTGGCCAACACGTAGGAGAAGGCGGGGCCTGACGCCCTGACCACGTCGCTCAGCTGGTCCTCTATGTCGAGCACCATCTTAAGCTTGTAGTAGGCGTCCTCCTCCTTCTTAACGCTCGGTGGGTCAACCCCTGCCGATGTTGTGACGAGGGAGACCTCAAGGACCTGGAGGAGGAACCTGAGCCGCTCCCTCTCGCTTTCGCTCATGGAGCCTACCAGGGAGAGGACGTCCTTAGCTAGGACGTAATAGGCATCGTTAGCCAGGACCATGAGCCCGATGCCAGCCATGAGGAGCCTACTAAGGTGGTCCTGGGAGAGCCCCATGTGGAAGCCCTTAGAGCCGATCCTCAGGAGCCTGAAGGCCTGGGCCCTGAGGTCCCTGTACATGCTCTCAAGCTCAGCCTCGCCCATATTGTTATTGACCACATGCTCAGAGAGCCTTGAGATGGCCATCGCGAGGGACCTGCCATAGTTGGCAAGCGAGGAGGTCACGTCACCTACGGGGTCCTCTATTAATAGCTCTACCTCATAGGGGCTCGATAGGCTGACGCCTATATGTTCCTCGTCAACCGCCCTCGCGGCCTCTGAGAGCCTCTCAAGGAGGTCCTGCCTCACGGGCCTGTTAGAGTAGAACGAAACCCTGTCGACGCCTGAGAGGTAGGCGCAGAACAGGGCCCTGCCCAGGTGCCTGCACAAGTTTATGTGCCTAAGGGAGAACGACGCTGAGAGGGCCCTGTCATTGGCCCCCGGCACCACTACAAGCCTGTCGCCATCTTCGACAACCGTTACAAGGCTTCCAGCCCTGAGGCCATGCGAGCGGGCCCACTCACGGGGAAGAGTTATGATAAGGGATGAGCTGCCGAGCCTCTGAACCTTGCGGGAAAGCGCACGGCCCCCTGGCGGGGCCTCATGCGAGGACTCCACGCGCCTTTCCCTCTTTTAATAAGGAGGAGTCCTTTAAATTCCTATATCCCTTAATAATGGCTATCGCCTAACAACATACATACGTAACATATACGCAACAGAGCCAGAGGACCGACAGGCTTATTAACCCAAGGGCTACAGGACACCTTGCCTGTGAAGCCGTTGAGCGCGGCGGAGGCTCACGAAGTCTCCTTTGTGGAGGTTCAGTACGTAGACCTAGCTGGATTTCTTAGGTCCGTGATCATACCGTTCGAGACCTACAAGAGTAGGTCGCCAGGGATAGTAGCGGCCTTTGACGGCAGTAGCGTCGAGGGCTTTGAGCCCATCAACAGGAGCGACTTAATGCTAGCGCCTGACGTCCAGACCTTCGCGAGGCTTCCTTGGAGGCCCGAGAGGGCTAGGGTCCTGTCAAGGATATACTGGCCTGACGGGAGAAGGTATGAGAAGGACCCAAGGTTTATAGCAGAGGAGGTCAGCAGGTTCCTGCTGGACAAGGGCTACAGGCCCCTTGTTGGCGCTGAGGTGGAGTTCTTCCTGTTCAGGTCAGTAAAGGTAGATGTTGACAACCCGCTCAGGGGGCTCGGCTACTATGTGAAGTCCCCTGAGCAGCCCTGGGATTCAGAGCTTATGTCGCTCAGGACCAAGAAGGCGTACCACCTGGCTGAGCCCTCGGACGCGCTCGAGGTGGTCAGGGAGAAGATCCTCAAGTACTTCTCGCAGGTAGGCTACGGCTTCAGCGCGACCCACCACGAGGTGGCAGTCGGCCAGTCAGAGGTCAGCGTGAGGGCCGGCGACCCTCTCTTTGTCTCCGACGAAATAATTACGTTTAAGCAGGTCGCCAGGGAGGCGGCCCTTGAGCACGGCCTGGTGGCGGTGTTCATGCCCAAGCCCATCTACGGCGACAACGGCAGCGGCCTTCACTTCCACCTCAGCCTGTGGGACCCAAAGGCCAACGTGAACCTCTTCGTTGACGAGGAGGGCAGGCTCACCCAGCTGGCCAGGTACTTCATAGGCGGCATCCTTGAGCACGGAAGGAGCCTCGCGGCGCTGGTGGCTCCGACCGTTAACAGCTACAGGAGGCTCGTGCCGGGCTACGAGGCGCCTGTCTACCTCGTGTGGGGCCACTCAAACAGGAGCGCCGCGATCAGGATACCGGCGACGGGCGGCAACAAGGGCCTGGCGAGGGTCGAGTTCAGGAGCCCCGACCCGCTCTGCAACCCCTACCTGGCGATATCGGCCACCCTGCTGGCGGGCTACGATGGCATCGTTAGGAAGATAGACCCAGGCGACCCGTTCGAGGGTAACGTCTACGAGCTCAAGGGCGAGGAGAAGCTGCCGACGCTCCCCAGGAGCCTTGATGAGGCCCTTGAGGAGCTGGAGTCAGACAACGAGTACCTCAGGCCTGTCTTCAGCAAGGAATTGTTGCAGTCATATTTAGAGGTAAAGAGGGCCGAGGCAGATACGGCAAGGATGTACCCATCCCCAATAGAGTTTTACATGTACATGAACCTTTAAGCAGTTTTAGACAACAAACAACGTCTATCTGTTTTGTTTTTGTCTCAATAAACGAATTAAGCCGGCTCGACGTGAATTATGTTGGTCGGGCAGCTCTGGGCCGCGGCCTCAACGCAGTCCTTCATGTCGTCTGGAACCAGGCCGTGGTTTATGTCGTTGGGGTCGTTCCTCCACTTCGATATTATTTGGCTCTTGCCATCAGTGTCGCTCATCTCAAACACGTCGCCGCACAGGCTGACGCAGACCATGTCTGCTATGCAGTTATCCCTTGGGTCTATGCTCACCTTGAGGGTCATACACGGCTCACCTGCGTCAGGCAGGCCCGACCAGTAGAAAAGCGTTGCTCAATAGCCTCCTTAAAAACGCCTACTGGCCCTATGCCCTTTGAGCTGAAGGCAGGCGATATATAATAAGCCCTGCCGGAAGGCTAACAGTGGTGCAGCCTTTGCCCTTAGCCGCCTATGAGGAGGAGATTCTAGGATACAACTTCATAGAGTACGGGGAGCTGGGTAGGCCCAGGTTCCTCGTCCTTGGCCTGCCCGACGCTGGCCTCGTGGGCCCGATAGCCTCAGGCCACCTGGTCAGGTCGCTCGGGATGCAGGACGTAGTAGGCGTCGAGAGCTACGGCTACCTCCCGCCAGCAGCCCTGATCCTCGGGGGCTCCGTGAAGTACCCCCTCAGGATCTACGTTAAGGGGGAGCTGGCGGTCCTCGTGACTGAGATAATGCCAGTGCCCACAGGCATAGTGCCCCTCTCAATAGCCATAGTTGAGTTCGCCAGGAAGAGAGGGGTTCAGTACCTGATAGGGCTGAGCGGCGTCGGTAACCCCATGAGAGCTGAGTCCCAGCCCCAGCTGTACTGGATAACCACGACGCCTGAGGCCGAGAAGCTGGCCTCAGCCCTCGAGGGGGTCGCCAAGAGGTTCCCCGACGGCCTCATAGTGGGGCCCTACGCGACGATCCTGAAGGAGTCCGTGAAGAGGGGCGTCAACACTGTACTCCTGCTGAGTGACTCCTTCGTTGACATACCTGACCCTGAGGCGGCTGCCGTCGTGATAGATGGCCTGTCAAGGATAGCGGGCCTGAAGGTCGACACCACCCAGCTCCTTCAGGAGGCCGAGACCCTAAGGCTTAGGCTGCAGGGGATGGCGCGGGAGGCTAAGGACGCCCTGGCCAAGATGGGCAAGGGCTATGAGTACAGGGCACCCCTGATATACAGCTGAGGTGAGGTCCTTGTCCTATGACGACATTTTTGAGAGGATGAGGAGAAGGGCGCTGAGGATAGTCAGGGACGTAATGTCCGAGTTCGACGAGATGGAGGCCTGGCTGAGGTCGATGATGGATGAGCTGGAGGAGACCATCAGGCCCGAGAACCTCCTTGACGAGAGGCTGAACGAGCTTAGGAGAGGCGCCCTGAAGCCCCTGGCCTCAATTTATGACGCCGGGTCCGAGCTGGTCATAACCATTGACCTCCCAGGCTCTGACGCAAGGACCATTGACGTTAAGGTGTTACCTAACTCAGTGAGGGTGGAGGCGGGCGTGAGGTCCGAGCTTGTGAGGAGGGCCTTCGGTGAGACCTACTGGGCCAGGAACATAAGCAAGTACGAGGGCGAGTACGCGCTGCCCGCCACAGTTGACCCCTCAACCGCCAGGGTTAGCGTCAGGTCTGGCATGGTGGTGATAAGGGTCAGGAAGGCTGCCCGCTAGAGCTGCCGCCCTCGCTGCCCTCCACGGCCTCCCTTAGGAGCTCCGCTACGTCCTTGACCTCAAAGCCGAAGTTCCCGGCCTCGGCCCTGAACATAGTGTTACAGTAGGGACAGGCCACGGCGACTATGCCCTTTGGCTCCCCCAGCGTGCTGGCGGCCTCCTGGGCCCTCATAGTGGCTATCCTTGTCCCCCTCTTGACCTCGTAGAACAACTGGCCCCCTCCGCCGCCGCAGCAGAAGCTCCTGGACCTGTTACGAGGCATCTCCTTAAGCCTGATGCCAGTGGCCTTAATCACCTCACGGGGCTCCTCATATACTCCGTTCCAGCGGCCCAGGTAACACGGGTCGTGATATGTGACCACGTACTGTAAGGTCTTTGATGGCCTGATCTTACCCTCCTTGAGCAACCTGAAGAGGACCACCGAGTGGTGCTCAACGTCAAGCCTGTCAAGGACCTTAACGAGCTCGGCCGTCTCAGGCCTCTTGGCCAGGTAGTCCCTGTACAGCTTGTAGTTGTTCTTGAAGTTGTTGAAGCCGTGAGGACAGCTCACCAGGAGCCTCTTGAACCTGTACTTGCTTAATATCGTGAGGGACTGCTTCACGAGCTCCACGTAAAGGGCCTCATCGCCTACTGACCTTGCTGGCTCACCGCAGCAGGAGTGCTCAGGTATAACGGCCACCTTGAGCCCAGCCTTCTTCAACAGGTATATCACGGACTCCGCGACGGGCCTTATCCTTGGGTCAAAGGACGTTATGCAGCCGACCCAGTAGAGGTAGTCGTACTCCTCGCCCTCCCTTGCCACTACGTCATCGCCGAACTTCTTGGTCAGCTCGGCCAGCCACTCGTCCCTGTCAGCTGGGTTAGCGCCAAGCGGGTTGCCAACGGTCTGGAGCCTGTACAGCGCGTCAAGGGCGTCCTTAGGCACGTATTCGCTTCCAACGCTCACCATGCCCCTCCTCATGTCTATGATAGTGTCAACGTGATGGATCGTCACGGGGCACTCGTAGAGGCAGGCGCCACACGTCACGCAGCTCCACACAGCCTCAGGGTTCACCTGAAGCCTGCCCTCGCCCCACGCCTGCTGGTCCCACAGGCCTGACCACATGGCGTCCCTGAGGGTCACTATGACGTCCCTGGGGCTCAGCGCCTTGCCTGAGGCGTAGGCGGGGCAGGCGTTGGTACACCTCATGCAGCTCGTGCACGCGTCGAAGTCCATCCTCTGCTTCCAGGTCGTATCGGAGAGCTTCACAACGCCCAGCGGCCTGCCCTTCTCTATCCTCTCATCAATATCCTCAACCGGCTTAACGCCCTGGGGGAGGGTGCCGCGCCTCTGGAAGGTGACGTTCATAGCAGCCGCGTAGATGTGCCAGAGGTTGGTGTACGGTATAATGGCCAGGGTAGCCATTGCTATGCTCATGTGGAACAGCCAGAGCCCCCTGTAGACCTCCTGAAGAGTCGGCAGCGGCACTGTACGGGCCCAGAGGAAGACAAGGTAGCCTATTGGGTCAAACCAGGCCCTCTCCCAGAGGTACCTGTAGGCAACGGCAGCTATGCCGTCAACGAGGAAGCCCGTTACGACAATGACTATGAGCAGGGACAGCACCAAGTAGTAGTAGGGGTCCTGCGGGAGGTTGGGCGTAAGCCTCAGCTTCCTCCTCACTATAGCTATTGAGGCCCCGACCAGGACCAGCAGGCCGGCCAGGTTGTTAAGGAGCTTGTAGGCGTAGTAGACGTTACCTGTGAGGAAGACCGCGACGTGCATGTTTAAGGCCCTAAGTATAGTGGCCAGGAAGAGCCAGCCTATGCCATAGAATATCATAGCGTGCATGATGCCTGGGAACCTCTGCCTCAGGACCTTCCACTGGAGGAGCGCAAACTTCGTGAAGTTGTAAAGCGCTTCCTTAACGGAGTAGCCTGGGGGCCAACACATTAGCTTCCACTTGGACCCTCCCCAGGTCCACCTCCTGTAGCCCTCATAGGCCACGTAGAGCAGCCAGAGGAACACCGCAAGGCCTAGCGCATACACAATGAACTCATAGCTCTGGACCCAGACGAAGTTGTAGATGCCAACGACGTACCCCAAGGCGAACGCCAGAGGCGTAAACGCCTTGCATCACTATTTAAGCCTTGAACTTAAGCCTTGAAAGGTTCCTGATACCTTTGCTCCTTAGGTAGTCCCCCGAAGAAGCTCAGAATAAGATCGCTAGCCTCGCAACTGGGCTTAGGACGCTATAATAGGGCCGCCCCTAACAGTGACAGGGGGTCCTGGACTGCCTCAGGGGAAGGGCGGTAGCGCTAAGAAGCAGGTTGACCTAGAGGCCTTCATAAAGAGCCTTGAGAACGAGCTGAAGGCCCAGGGCAAGGAAGAGCAGAGGGCCTCCTCTCCCCCGCAGCAGAAAAGGAAGTCAAGTATACTTGACTTCATGAGCGCCGAGGCCCAGGGCAAGGGCCCGTCTGAGGCCCCTAGCGCTAACGTCGCCAACGTAGTCCAATCCGAGGGGGCTCGGAAGGCAACGCTGGCCCAGACGCCCCCGAAGGCCGAGGAGAGGTCAGAGCAGAAGGGCGTTGAGAGGAGGCCAGCTGAGCTTGAGTGGCTAAGACCATCGTCAGAGTTCTACTTGGAGTCGCCTCAGCAGAGGCCTGAGCCGAGCATCTGGTGGTCCACGCAGGAGGACGGCTACGTGGACTCTGCAAGGGGTTACCTGCTTGAGGTGAGGTATGAGGGTGAGGTAGGGAAGGCTGTCGCCCTCCTCTACGATCCACAACAGGGCAGGGTCGTCAAGTGGGTCGACAGGACAGGGCACAAGCCCTACTTCCTGACCAACATGCCCGTTGAGCAGGAGGACGGAAAGCCTGTCGTCGACCTGACCAAGTACAAGTCGTTCAGCAACCTCGCCGTGGTGACTAAGAGGGACCCCTTGACGAATAAGGACGTAAGGCTGACCAAGGTGGTGGTTGATGACCCCCTGGCCGTGAGGACCCTAAGGAAGGTCGTGGCTGACAGGGGCTACAAGGTGTGGGAGGCTGACATTAAGTACTTCCTTAACTACATCTATGACAACCTGCTGATACCAGGTATGCCTTACGAGGTCTCCACTTCATGGTCTCCCCTGAACTGGAGGAGAGGGGAGGATCTAGAGAAGACCATAAAGGAGTCCTTCCCTGACGACCTGAAGGACCTGGCTTTAGAGTGGGCCCCCATATTCGAGGAGCCCTCACCCAAGGTGCCCAAGGTAGCCCTTGACATAGAGGTCTTCACGCCTGGCGAGGGGCACTTCCCTGACCCCTCAAAGGCTGACATGCCTGTCATAAGCGTGTCCCTAGTTGACGACGCTGGCAGGAGGCAGGTCCTCCTCCTGGCAAGGGACGGCGCCGAGTTCGGCGGAGAGGAACTGCCTAACGCTGAGATAGAGCTCTTCGACAGCGAGAGGGCAATGCTCCTGGAGGTCCTTAGGAGGGTCAGCCGCTACGCCGTTATCTTCACTTTTAACGGCGACAACTTCGACTTACCTTATATATATAATAGGCTGCTCAACCTGGGCCTCTCGCCTGACGAACTGCCTATGACGTTCCTTCAGGACTATGTCACCTTTAGGAGGGCCCTTCACGTTGACCTTCACAAGCTGTTCGACATTAAGGCGCTGCAGACCTACGCCTTTGGCAACAAGTACAGAGAGAAGAGCCTTGACGCGGTGGCTGAGGCCCTCCTGGGCCAAACTAAGTACAAGCTGACGAAGTTCATCGATTACGTCAGCCTTGAGGAGCTGGCCTCTTATAACCTTCAGGACGCAGTGCTCACCATGGGCCTCGTGACGTTCAACAATGAGCTCACGTGGAACCTCGTCGTACTCCTGATGAGAATAAGCAAGACGGGGCTTGAGGAGGTCTCCAGGTCCCAGGTCTCAGCCTGGATCAGGAGTACCCTCTACTGGGAGCACAGGAAGAGGGGGCTCCTTATACCTAGCAGTGATGACATAGAGGCCATGGGGTCGCAGGCGCCGAGGAGCATGGCCATAATAAAGGACAAGAAGTACAGAGGAGCTATCGTGCTTCAGCCTCCCCAGGGCGTCTTCTTTAACGTAGTCGTCCTCGACTTCGCTAGCCTGTACCCATCTGTCATAAGGAACTGGAACCTGAGCTACGAGACGGTCAACAATCCCTACTGCAGTAAGTTTGTTGAGGCGCCCGAGGTCGGGCACAGAGTCTGTATGGAGAGGAAGGGGATATCAAGCCAGCTTGTTGGCTTGCTGAGGGACTTTAGGGTCAAGATATACAAGCGTAAGGCTAAGGACAAGAGCCTTACAGAGCAGGAAAGGATATGGTATGACACTGTTCAGGCCGCCATGAAGGTCTACATAAACGCCAGCTACGGCGTCTTCGGTAATGAGAGCTTCGCCTTCTACAGCCTCCCTGTGGCCGAGAGCGTGACCGCTATAGGCAGGGCCATCCTGTTGGACACGCTTAAGAAGGCCTCTGAGCTGAACCTGCACATCCTATATGGTGACACCGACAGCCTCTTCATCTGGGACCCGCCTAAGGAGGCCCTTGAGGAGCTTGTAAGGTACGTCCAGGAAGCCCACGGCCTCGACCTTGAGGTCGATAAGGTCTTCAGGCTCGTTCTGTTCAGCGGCCTCAAGAAGAACTATGTCGGGTTTGAGGGCGATAACTTTGTAATAAAGGGCATGTTGGCCAAGAAGAGCAGCACGCCAGAGTTCATAAAGTTCGAGACCTCTGAGGTCATGAAGATACTGGCCGCCACCAGGGGCCCAGAGGACCTCGAGAAGACCCTTGAGGCTCTGAGGGACAAGGTACAGGAGATTTACAATAAGCTCAGGAGGAAGGAGTACACGCTTGACCAGCTTGCCATCAACGTTATGCTGAGTAAGGACCCGAGCGAGTATAAGAAGAACACGCCCCAGCACGTGAAGGCGGCGCTACTGCTCATTAAGGACGGCACGCCTGTGAGCAAGGGTGACATAGTGTCCTTCGTTAAGACCAAGGACAAGCTAGGCGTAAAGCCTGTTAGGCTCGCGAGGCTCTCCGACGTTGACACGAGTAAGTACCTTGAGTACGTTAGGTCGGCCTTCGAGCAGTTCCTCATGGCCTTCGGCGTCAAGTGGGACGAGCTGGCTGGCGTCAAGAAGCTCGTCTGAGCGTTAATGTATTGTCCTGAGACCTTTAGGCCTTGCTGTTGACCTTTAAGGTTTAAAAATACTGTGACAGCCGACGCCGCACACCCCTCTAATACGCTACCCTAGCACTGCCTAAGGGGCTTATGTGATGCCTAGAGGGCCCAATCCCGAGGTCTACAGGCTCGTCCTGAGGAAGACGACTAGAGGGCCGCTCGTCCAGTTCAGAGGACCAGGCCTTCAGGGGAGGGAGGCCACTCTAATCAGAATAAGCGGCAGGAAGGCTGAGGAGCTGTTCAGCTCAATAGTTGCCTCCCTAAAGGCTGAGGGGCTTGCTGAGGACGAGGTCGCTACGGCCAATTACGTCTCGTACA
>Ga0326758_100027_pt1 | contig 111401 bp, 118 predicted proteins | sample GCRJH_S_FD_207221 | JGI IMG/M metagenome (GOLD analysis project Ga0326758, IMG submission 207221) | Hot spring sediment microbial communities from Geyser Creek Basin, Yellowstone National Park, WY, United States - GCR.JH_S | ecosystem: Environmental > Aquatic > Thermal springs > Near-boiling... | reverse complement strand
TGTGTGTAGAAGTAATTAGCTAGCCAATAGAATATCCAAGGGTCATTGCCGTTGACATACTTAAAGCCATAGATTAGGCCTGGCAGAAGCCTTAAGTAAGTACTAGCTATCATCATGGCCAGCAGGGCAGCTATTGACACAGGAAGTGAAAACCTTTCTATGGCGTCTATAAAAGATGCCTCATTATGAGTCCTTGAGCCGCTGTCCCTTCTAGACATTACACTACCCAAAGCACTTTTATGGGTGCAAGCACTATATACTTTACTTACCCACGTCTGAATAACATAAAAGAAAAAGAGCAAATAATAGGAAAGGCCTTATAGGCTCTGCCTTAACTCTAAAACGAAAAGGAACCCCATGATCGAGGACTTAGAGAAGAAGCTGCTAATCAATAAGCGAACGCTCTAGGAAGCCATAAATGAGCTTAGGCAGTGGGGGGTTCAGCTCCCATACAGGTTCATGTTGCCTTACGGTCATCGCCTCATCCCTGTTCCCCCGCACCCCGCTCGGGATTTCATCGGGCTTGGGGGCGCTCAGGGCCACCCCAGGGGCCCCACATCTTGAGTGCACTCTCACGTACTTCCTGTATATGTTTATCGTAGCAATGACGTCCCTGTCGCCCTCAAGGCCGCACCTTGGGCACCTGAGCCTCCTGTGGCCGACCTCCACAAGCTTAGCGCCGCACCTTGGGCACGTTGATGATGTGCCCCTGGGATTTACCTTAGCGACCTGTAGGCCTCTCTCCTTTGCCTCATATTCTATGCAGAATTGGGCCCTCCTGTAGAACCAAAGCGCAAGCCTCTTGTTAAAGTCCCTGCCCCCCTTCCTGTCCTCCCTCAGGCCGTTAAGGTCCTCGAGGACTACCGCAGAGCGGTACCTCAACGCCAGCTCAGCAATTAAGTCCCCCGCCTTGTGAGCGTAGTCCCACGAGATGTTCTTAATCCTCTCGCCGTGCCTCTCAACAGCTCTCCTGACGCCCTTGGTGAACCTCCACGACCTAGGGTACCTCCTCTGTATCCTCTCAATCCATATCCTGTGCGTCAGAGCCTTCCTGAGAGGCGTCCTGAGCCTCTTCAACCTGATCAGCTTGCCGTTAAGTGTGAACACGGCAAGAGTTATGTTGTCAAAGTTCAGGTCAACGGACGTAACGGTCCTGGGCTCCGCTGGCTTAACGCCCCTCCTGAAGTATACTGTGACCCAGAGCCCGCTTCCATCATACCTTACTGCCAGCTCGTAGTTCTCCCAGCCCCTGAACTTCTCAGCCCTCTCCTTAGGCGCTATTAGCCTTAGCCTGGCCTCACGCCCTCTGTGAAGCTTCAGCGTCAAGGTCATATCATCCAGGTCCAGCCTGTAGTCGTACTTATCTAACCTGGCCGTTAGCCTCCTAAGGGTTGGCCTCCTGCCGCCGTTGCCTTTAGCTGACTTCACAACGCTCTTAGCGTAAACGTATATCTCCTTGGCGTGGTGCGCCCTGAAGCCAGTGGAGACGAGGCCTTTGTAGAACAGCCTGTGCAGCGTTTTTATGGAGAGCCTGCCTTCAACGTTCCAGGTCCTGTCCACTATCGCCTGGGCAGCATCACGGTAAAGCCTCAGGAACTCAAGGAGGTCATCACCGCCGCCCTCGGGGAGGGCCCTCACTCTCAGGGTCTCGACGAGCGCGGGCCCTTCACCCCTCACTGGGCAGCTCACCCACGTAACCATATGATAGAAAAACTTATAAGATTTTCTATCAACTCTAGCTTTGGATGATAGCATGGCTAAGTTCATATACGTCGAGAGCACGGTGATAAAGTACAGGGGCGGGACCGTGGTCCTTTACCCGCTGGCTAAGTACCAGCCTGAGGTGAGGCCTCTGCACGGCAGGAAGGTGCACGTGATAATAATAGCGGAGGACTGACGTTATTCTCTATAAACCTATATGAATGTTGAAACAGTTACGTAGGGCGTTCCAGCCACACTATTGCTAAGCCTTTACGTACCTCCTGGCAGACCCATAAGCTATATAACCCAGACGCTCAGGGAGGGACTCTCCTTGGCTGATAAAAGCTTAAGCGAACTCTAAACGCCGTGAAGAGAGCTATCGCTGCTGCCAACGAGGGCCGTGGTCCCGCAGATGGGGGGCCCGCGCCGCTGGGCTTGACGGCCGCTCATGAAACTGTAGGAGCCGTGAGCCCCTGCGGCAAGAGGTAGTGGTCCCTGGGCGCGCGAGCGAGCTTAAAACGATGAGGGTGAGCGCCTAGGGATAAACAGCCTGGAGGGTGAGTCAAGAGCTCTTCTTACGTATTCGATTATTGCTTTTGCGCACTCCAGCGCCTTCCTAGCGTCCTCTTCCGTGGCATCGCTGGCCTCGTAGCCTCCTGGAAGCTCGTCGCTGCAGGCGTCGTCACAGGCCTTGCTGGTAAGTATGTTAAGCGAGTCCAAGATGCCAAGGCACGTAGCGAGCTGGGAGTCCCTCGGGGCGCCTCTCTTAACAGCCTCAGCATAGGCATCCCTTAGGCTGTGCGATGAGCCTGCCCCAAGCATAGCTAGGGACGATAAGGCCGCCTGCCTGGACTCATAGCATGAGACCCCGTAGAGGCCAGCCCTCAAGTGCCTTTCAGCGGACCTTATGAGGTCCTCACTGTACATCACCAAGCCCCCTATCCTTGGCTAAGGGCGTACGAAGAGGAGGAAAAAGCCTTTCCCTGGCGGCGGGCCTGACGTGGCGCCTGCGTTTTTAGTTAGAGTTTATGGAACCGCAGGCCCAGGCGCGCCTTAGGCTACATTATTCCACTGTCCCGCCATAAGTATAGCTCTAGGCCAAATTATTTAAGTTGGCATTCAATATATGCTGCAGAGGTGTATTGATTGCAGGGAGGCGCCAAGGTAGTACTTACGTCAGAGGGTGCGACCGCCAGCGACACTCTGGGCGCGAGCGTCGCTGGTTTCATCAGCGCCTTGCCTGACAGCTACATAAAGCCCCTGATAGCCAAGCTGTATTTCAGGGTCAAATCTAAGGACGGGGTCGCCCTCAGGGCGCCCTACGGGCTCTCAAAGGTCGAGGCCTCGCTCGTGGCAAAGGGGGTTGTGAGCAGGGACGAGGTAGTTATAGCGAACCCCCATGAGCTTGACAAGGTAATAGGCCCCAACACGAGAGTCCTCGGAATTTATGTCATGGATCCCCTGGGCCTCAGCTACGGGAGCGGCATAACCTACTGGATCGTCAGGCTCGCGGGCCTCCCATATTCTGGGATACCATTCATAGCAAGGTCCTTCCTCGAGATCTTCACAGACCCAGCGGTGAAGGCCCACAGGGGCCACATGAAGATAGTGGTCGGGGGGCCCGCGACGTGGCAGCTTACAGACACAGGCTATTACAGAAAGCTCGGCGTAGACCTGGTTTACGAGGGCGAGTTCGAGAGCCTAGGCCCCTCAGTCTTCAGAAAGCTCCTTGCTGGGGAGCCGCTGCCCCCGATAGTCTCGGCGCCCCCGGCCAAGCTGGAGGACATACCGACTATACTTACCCCCTCGAACGGCGGCCTCGTGGAGGTCACGAGGGGCTGCGGCAGGGGCTGCGCCTTCTGCACGCCTAACCTCAGCGGCGCCATTAAGTCCCTCCCGTTCGAGGGGCACATAGACAAGGAGATAAGGCTGAACGTTGAGAAGGGAGGAATTAAGGACATAAACCTTCACAGCGAGGAGTTCTTCAGGTATGGGGCCAAGGGCATAGAGCCTGACCCTGAGAAGGTCATAGAGCTCACAAGGAAGGCCTACAAGCTTGTGAAGTCGTACGGCGATGACTACACTATATCAACAGACTTCACCACCGCCGCGGTAGTCGTCTATAAGCCGAAGATGGTTGAGGAGGTCGCCCAGTACATAAACGAGGGAGGGAGGAGGACCTTCATAGAGATGGGCATAGAGACAGGGTCGCCAAGGCTGCTGAAGAAGCTCATGCCAGGCAAGGCGCTCCCGTACACGCCAGAGCAGTACCCAGAGGTAGTTGAGCAGGGCATAGGCATACTTAACGACAACGGCTGGGTCGTGGTTGGCACCATGATAGTCAACCTGCCTAGCGAGACGGAGAACGACATAGTCCATGACCTGGAGCTTCTCGACAGGATCAAGAAGCTGAGGGTGATACCGTTCCCGCTCCCCTTCATACCAATGGGAGCCCTGAGGCACACCTACTTCACGCTGTTAGACAGGATGATACTTGATCCTGTGAGGGGTCAGTTCATAATCGAGGCCCTTAGCAAGGCCTTCAGTGAGGCCGCAGCAGACATAGATATGGCTGTTGAGAAGATGGAGAACCCATTCGCCAAGGCAATAATAGGTAGGCTCGGCAATGCTTTGACCTCCATGCTAGTTAGGCGTTACGAGGAGGCTATGAGGGAGCTTTCATCGAGGAGGCTGAAGGCACCGGAGCCAAGCGAGGGCTACGCGACGTTGAGCGCTTTAACAAATATTAAATTATGAAAGGGAACATCTGTTATGGCACGGTGAGTCCTCTTTCAACTTCCTTAATACGAAGATAAGGAGAAACGCAGTATCTGAGAAGCTGGAGGGACTTCACGAGGAGCTCGCAGTGAGGACTCCCCACGGAAGGAACACCGCGACAGAAACTACAGCTACAATGATACTTGCTGGTATGAAGCCTATAACTGAGAGTGCGCCGTCGCTGCCTATGTAGGTCATGAGAACTATGAACCCAATGTACGCCAGGTACCATAGGGAGTTTACAAGGCCTCCCTTAACTTTGAACGCAGCGCCGAAGATCAAGGCGCCAGCAAGCCCTATAGCTACCGCGTAGGGCACCGCAGGCCAGCCGCTCCAGAACGATATAAGTGAAGCGCTGACAAACGCCAGCGCTGCCCATACCCATGAGCCTGGTATCCTATACTCCTTAGGTATAAGGTTCTTCCTGTGGCCTGCAAGCATTGCTGCAGGAAGGGTTGCAAACGCCAGGTAGCCGCCCACGACAGCGTCCTCAAGCATGGCATATATAGTCGGCACGGGAGCTGTCAGGAAGGTTAGCGCGGCGGCAACTATGGCGAACACCACGAGGGCCCAGTAGGGGATGGCATAAGACTCGCTTATTTCCTTAAGTTTCTTTGGCATATAGCCTGACCTGGCCATAGAGAACAGCACCCTAACCCCGCTGCCCAGGTATATGTAGCCTGTGACGAAGGGGCCCAGTATGGCTACTATTAAAGTTAAGTAGAGCGCTAGCGAGGACCTGACAGCGTTCGTAAGGTCAACGAAGGGGTTCCCAGGCAAGTTGCTTACTGCCGTCCAGTTACCAGGCGCTATGCCAAGTGAGCTCCACTTTAACCCACCAATGAAGACAACGCTGAACAGTATGTAGATAAGGGTCTGGCCCAGAACGGTGAACAGTATGGCCTTCCCTAGGAACGACTTGTCTTTTACCTCCTCAGCGAAGTCAGGTATAACCCTTATGCCTCCAAATGCAAACATGGCAAAGGGTATAGCGAGGAAGACGCCGCTGAACCCAAAAGGCATGAAGCCTCCCTTAACAGCCGTGAAGTTCCTGAAGTCGAAGAACGCGAAAGCAAGGGCCAGGGCCGCGACAACATAAATGAGTAGCTTTATAACACCAGCGAAGGCCGTGGTCCTGCCAAAAGCCTTCACGCCGAAGTAGTTGAATGGCACAAAGGCCAGCAGGAGCAGGGTTCCCACAATGGCGCCCTGTAGGGTTGGAGTAGTCGTGTGCGGAACTATTAGTGACGGGAATATGTATGAGAGGCCCTCAACAGTGGCTAACGCCTCTATCGGAGGTATAAAGATGTACCAAACTAAATTCATAAACGACGATAACAGGTTTAACGTGTTGCCGTGCGTGTAGAGGGGGTACCTGGCCGGCCCTCCAGCCTCAGGCCAGGTGAGGGCCAGCTCTATTATAGGTATTGAAACGAAAGTATAGAATATGGCGCCAAGAACCCATGCTACGACTAGGCTGGGCCCCGCCTCAACCGCCATCTGGGCTGGCGCAAAAAGCACGCCTGTCCCCACGGCGCCCACTATTCCAGCTATCAGTATCTCAAGGAAGGAGAGCTCCCTCCTTAGGGACCTGTTTGCCATATGCGTCACCCCCGGGATCGAACATTATCATTTATTGATAATCCATTTTTGGAGGTACTAATATGTGTACACAACAATCTCTACATATATTGCAGCTTGTTGCCCTTAATGGGCTCACAGGAAGCTCCTTAATCTTAACATACGGAGGGTATGCTAAGAGCGCTTTATGAAGAGGTAAGGATGTTACTTAGCGATACATCATGAAGTTTGTAAGCTCGCCTTAACGGTTTTAACTCAGTTGTAGTAATCCCGGTGAACGGGTTATAGAAGTTGAGGTTTAACGAGGAGGCCATGGAGGCCGTTGCGGACGTTATGAGGCTCCTTTATCAGAGGGGGCTAGTGCAGGTAAAAGGGGGCAACGTTAGTGTCTTAGATAAGTCATCAGGGCTCGTTTACATAACCCCTACAGGGGTTCCGAGGCATCAACTTAAGGCCGATGACATAGCGGTTATGTCTATCGACGGAAGCGTGATAGTTGGAACCCCGAGCAGCGAGTTCAGGATGCACTTAGATATTTACCGTTCTATACCATCAGCTGTGAGCGTCGTGCACGCTCACCCACCTAAGGTAATAGCGCTCTACGAGCTTGGATCAAAGCTAGACCTCTCCATGACTACAGAGGCCAGGGCTAGGGTTAATTGCGTCAGCGAGGTGCCGTACGTAAAGCCCGGCACCCAGGAGCTGGCGACCGCGGTGAGCGACGCACTTAAGCAGTGCCAGGCCGCCGCGCTCAGAGGCCACGGCATAGTTGCCTACTCCTCGCGCGACGTGTATGAAGCGCTTGATATCGTGGAGGCCTTGAGCGACCTAGCAGAGGTTCAGCTGTACGCAGGTCTAATAGCCAGAAAGTGAACGGGGCATTAGCATTAAGGTGGATGTTATGTTATAGACGTTACATAAATCAGAGTAGCGACGACTTATGCCAATACCTAAATGTTTACATAACAAAAACCTCGCCCTTCGGGGCGTGGAGGAGATCAGGTATAGTCAGCCTCCTGGCGTTCCATGATATATAGCGTCGCGCCAGATGGCATCCCATATCTCCTGCTCGCTTAGGGTTATGTTCTTTATTATGGCGTTGTATATCTGCTGCAGGAGGGCGTGGTGGAAGTTCTCATCCCTGAGAAGCATGTCAACTAGGAAGCTGAGGACGGCGTCAGACTTAATTATGGGGTCCTCCTTAAGCCTCTGGAGCTCTTCTATGCTCTCCTTCTCCATGGCCACGTGGGATTCAAGGTCCTTGAGGACGGCTGAGGACTCCGCCTGATCTATTACGCTGCTGCCGATCAATATAGCGGCCATGGTCTCATAGATTTTCGAGTGCTTCACGGAGTCCTGGGACACGGCGTCAACTATTAGCCTGACCACGGCGTTCTGGGACCTATCCGAGGTTGCCCTCAGCCTGTCCGCATACTCAAGCTCCCTCTTGGCCTCGTTCTTGAAGTACTCGGCGAGCCTCTTCCTCGCCTCAAAGCTCTGCAGCGACATATCTCTCACACGAGTAATTAAGGGCTCCGAGGCCAGATATAAGGCTCTCATCAAGAAAAGGTAAATACTGTTACGTTGGTCCTTAGCTGGGCCTGAGAACGTGAAGCTCTTTGACTTGCACGAGGACATAGGGTACTGGCACTCCAGGGGTTTTGACTTCGTCTCAGGGCAGGGGCCCACGAGCCTTGAGAAGCTCTCCTCGCTCGGCGACGTGGCCGTGGTGGCCATGATATTTCCGGCCACAGGCAGGGGCAGGTATGACTTAACGCTTAACGTGCTCCTCAGCCAGCTTAAGTACTTCCTCTCGCTTGAGCGCGAGGGCAAGGTTAAGATAGTCAGGAGCGCGGGCGACCTCGACAGGTCAGGGGTCAAGCTCATAATAGGCCTTGAGGGCACTGACGCCCTGAGCGATGCCTACGACCTCCTCTGGCTCTTCAACGCCGGCCTCAGGGTGATAGCGCCCACCTGGAACTACAACACTAAGTTCGCGGCGTCCTGCACATCAAAGAAGGACTACGGCCTCACGGACCAGGGCGAGGAGCTGGTCAGGCTTGCCAACGAGCTGGGCGTGGTCATAGACGTCTCGCACTCCTCAAGGCAGACGACCTTGGACGTGGCGTCCATAAGCAAGAGGCCTGTGATAGCGACCCACAGCAACGCAATGGCCTTAAAGCAGCACTACAGGAACCTTGACGACGAGGAGATAGAGGGCATAGTTAGGACCGGCGGGGTCATAGGGGTCACGAGCATACCTGGAACTCTCCCGTCAGACGACGTAAAGGGCATCGCGTCTGTGGCGAACTACGTAGGCGAGAGGTTTGGCTGGGACCATGTGGCGCTCGGCACGGACTTCCTGGGACTTGACAGGTACCCGCAGGGCTTCTCAGACCTCGCAAACGTTAGCGACTTAGCGTCCCTCCTGGGCGTCCACGCTGACGGGGTGCTCTGGGGCAACGCCCTGAGAGTCTTCAGGAGCGCGCTGCCTCACTGAGCTTGTCACTTCTTCTCTGGCTTGAGTAAATCAAACGTTATTTAGGCTCATCCTTGACGTCTAACCAGTGATGGGGATTGGGGAGTAAGCTCGCGTATAACATGATAAGAACCAACTCAGGCAACATACTTGCAGTGGCAGACGCCGAGCTGTTAAACAAGAGGTTCACAGGCCAGGGCGGGGCAGTCTTAGATGTTAACGAGGAGTTCTTTGGGGACAAGGTAGGGGACGAGGAGGACGTGGTTAGGTTCATTGAAGAGGCAGACATAATAGTCCTTGTGGGCAAGAGGTCCGTTGGCTTGGGCAACAGGCTTGGCCTGGTGAGTCCTGGCTCCGAGCTTGTGATAGGCGGCGTACCTTACGTTCAGGTCTTCAAGTCATTCATGCAGGCCTAAGTTTAGCCTTTTGTAGTGCGCCCCTTGGTGCCCTGACCTTCAAATAAGGCAGCGGCCGGACTGCTATATGCAGGCTACGTGGCCTGACTTTTTAGCTGGCCTAATCAAAGGTTAGGGGGCGAGCGAAGTGGGCGACATAGTGGTCTTACTGAAGCCTGCCCTGAACCCAGAGATGATAAGGGGGACGCAGGACGGCAGCGTGGACTTTGACTATATGCCGCTGAAGCTCTCTGACATAGACAGGAACGCAGTGGAGGAGGCCGTCATGTTGAGGGACCAGTACTTCAAGGGCTCGAAGATATACTCTATAAGCGTCGTCACGTGGGGACCAGCCTCCAAGAGGGACAAGGACGTGAAGATGGCTGTCCAGGAGGGCCTGGCCAAGGGCGTCGATGAGGCCTACATAGTGGAGGATGACTCAATAGTGCCGGGCGACCCAGTGACCACGGCGTCTGCTATAGTGGCCGTGATCAGGAAGTTCGGCCTAAAGCCGGACCTCATACTTGCAGGCGAGGCGACAATAGACGGCTTCTCGGGGCAGGTGGCTGGCAGGGTCGCTGTCAAGCTAGGCCTCCCCTACGTGAGCTTCGCCAGGAAGGTCGAGTTAAAGGGCAACTCCATTGTGGCTGAGAGAGACGTGGAGGACTATGTTGAGGTCGTTGAAGCCCCGTTGCCGGCGGTGGTGAGCGTCACGAGGGAGATAAACGCGCCCAGGCCGCCTACGCTAGTTCAGATAAGGATGGCCTCGAGGAAGCCACAGCACATGGTCAAGCTAAGCGACCTTGAGGGCGTCGTGACGCCTAAGAGGAGGCTGGCCGCAGCGAGGGTGCTCGCTGTCAAGAGGAAGCAGATGATGATAGAGGGCAAGACGCTTGAGGAGACCGCCGACAAGCTGCTGGACGCCCTGGCCTCAGAGGGCGTTATAAAGGCTTAGGGGGTGGCGGTGATGCCGACCTCAATGGTGGTTGGGAGCTCCGAGGACGATATTGCTGAGGCCCTCACCGTTGCCAGGCAGCTAGGCGACGCTGTGATTGTAGCATATGGAAACGTTAACACAGGCTCCCTGGCAGAGTACGGCCACAAGGTCTACCACGTGAAGGCTGATGACCCAGAGTCCGTGTTCCTTGCGGTGAAGCAGGTTTATGATGAGGTCAAGCCGTCCCTCATTGTTGCCCCCACCAACAAGAATCTCAAGGACGCCCTCTCAAGGCTCTCGGGCCTCTACGACCTCCCAATGGCAACCGAGGTCTTCAACGTTAAGGTCTCAGGGAGCTCCGCCTCCTACACGCGCGGCTTCCTGAGCGGCAGGGCCCTCGAGGATGACCAGGTTCCGCTGCCCGCGGTGCTACTTATAGCTGCGAGGAAGGTCCCCAGGGCCCAGAAGTCACAGGCCAAGGGGGAGGTAGTTGAGCTACAGGCAAGCCCCACAGTTAAGGTTATCGAGAGGAGGCCAAAGGAGAGGGGAGGGGTAAACATAGAAACGGCGGAGCTTATAGTGAGCGTTGGCCGCGGCTTCAGGAGCAAGGAGGACCTCAAGCTAGCCTTCGAGCTGGCTGAGGCCCTGGGGGCCCAGATAGGGTGCTCAAGGCCCATAGCTGCTGACCTCAAGTGGCTCGGCGAGGACCACTGGGTAGGCCTCAGCGGCCACAAGGTGGCGCCCAGGCTCTACGTTGCTATAGGCATAAGCGGCGCCCCGCAGCACCTTGCGGGCATAACAGACGCCAAGGTAGTGGTGGCCATAAACAACGACAAGAGCGCGCCCATATTCAAGAACTGCGACTACGGCGTCGTCGCTGACCTATACCAGTTCGTCCCAGTCCTCACCAAGAGGGTCAAGGAGAGGCTGCACAGGTAAGGTGGACACAACTTATAATACTTTTCTCTAAAAATATTTTTGATAAATTATTTAAAAATAAGAGAAAGAAAAATACATACGCTGGCGTAAAAGTCTTTTAGATAAACCTAAAATGTTGAGTGTGAGCAAATGGCGCTTAAGGAGGTTCACCTGCTGCTGGGCGGCCCGCAGGGGGCCGGCGTCGAGACGAGCGCCTCGGTGCTAACAGCCTCCCTGGCGGGCCTAGGCTACGGCGTTATGTCAGACAGGGAGTACTACTCAAACATAGTCGGCAGACACTCATATGTCCACTTCACGATATCAGCAGCGTCATTCCCCCGTAGCTTAACGTACCCCGTGGAGCTGGTTGGTGCCATGGACGCTGAGTCCGTGCTGACGCACTTCCATGAGATTGCAAAGGGAGGGGCCCTAGTTTATGATGTTGGCGTAGAGAAGACGAGGACTGTGCAGGTCATCAGCATGGAGCCCGAGGTCAGGGAGAGGGTGGAGGCGAGGCTGAAGGAGCAGGGAGTCGACCTGACAGTGGCGGGCGCCGTCGAGGCCGCCAAGAAGATGGGCGCAAACGCGGTGCCGCTCGACTTCAGGGGCATGCTCGAGGAGGCCAGGAAGAAGCTGGGCGTCAGCAGCGTTGAGGTGCAGCGCTACAGGAACAGCATACTGTTGGGCGCAGCTGCCGCCATCCTGGGCCTTGATCCGGATGTCATAAGGAGCGGCCTCAGCGTGAGGTTCAAGGGCAAACAGAAGGTAGTCGACGCCAACATGGCTGTAGTTAGCCTGGCCATGGAGGGGGTGCCCAAGGGCCTCAGGGGCTCTGCGAGGCTGGAGGACCCGAGCCTGGACGTCGAGGAGATGATAAGCGCTAGCGGCAACGACGTTATAGGCATGGCGAAGATAGTGGGGGGCGTCAGGTACCAGTCATACTACCCAATAACGCCAGCCTCCGACGAGTCCGTCTTCATAGAGGCCCACCAGGCCCTGAGTGTTGAGGGCAAGCCAGTTGGCTCGGTTGTTGTCTTCCAGACGGAGGATGAGCTGGCAGCGATAAACTCAGCTATAGGGGCGGCGCTGACGGGCGTCAGGGCTGCCACTGCAACAAGCGGGCCTGGGTTCAGCCTCATGGCCGAGGGCCTCGGCTGGGCTGGCCACAATGAGGTGCCGCTGCTCATAACGTTCTACCAGAGGGGAGGCCCAAGCACTGGGCAGCCCACCAGGGGGGAGCAGGCCGACCTCCTGTTCTCACTGTTCGCCAGCCACGGCGAGTTCCCGAGGATAGTCATGGCGAGCGGCGACATAGAGGAGGCTTTCTATGACACTATCAAGGCGCTCAACTGGGCCGAGGAGTTTCAGGTACCAGTCATACACCTGGTCGACAAGTACATGGCTAATGTCATATCGTCCATGAGGGTCCCTGACCCGTCAAAGGTTAAGATCAGCAGGGGCAAGCTGCTGTTGAAGGCCTCAGGGCCCATGAAGAGGTTTGACCTAAGCGACCCCATAAGCCCTAGGCCTACAATAGGCTCTGGTGCTATCACGTGGTACACGGGCGACGAGCACAACGAGTGGGGGCACATATCAGAGGACCCGATAAACAGGGTCAGGATGTACGACAAGAGGATGAAGAAGCTTGAGATCATGGAACAGGAGATACCGCCAGAGGAGAGGGCAGTCTACTACGGCGATGACAACGCTGACTTCCTCCTGGTAGGCTGGGGCTTCGTGAAAGGCGTGGCCTTGGATGCCCTCGAGGAGCTGAGGGCCCAGGGCCACAGGGGGGCGTACCTTCACTTGAAGGTCTTCACCCCGTTCCCCTCGAAGTACGTGGCCGGCATACTCTCGAAGTTTGACCCAAGTAGGGTGATAGACGTGGAGCATAACTACATTGGCCAGGCGGCCAGGGTGATAACCATGAACACTGGGTTTGAGGTCTCCAGGTTCATACTCAAGTACACGGGGAGACCCATGTACAGGATGGAGCTAGTCGATGCCGTGAAAAGGATTCTTGGCGGTAAGAGCATGAGGGAGGTGTTGACCTATGGCGAGTGAGGCTGCGTATAAGACTAACGTTTGGGTTGACTGGTGCCCCGCCTGCGGCAACTTCGGCATACTTACAGCAATGCAGAGGGCTCTGGCGGAGCTGAAGATACCGCCTGAGAAGGTAGTTGACGTCTCAGGCATAGGGTGCAGTGGCAAGACATCGCACTTCCTAAACGTTAATGGAATCCATAACCTGCACGGCAGGTCTATACCTTACGCAGAGGGCGTAAAGCTCGCAAACCCTGAGCTCACGGTAATTGTGAACGGCGGCGACGGCGACCTGCTGGGTATAGGCATGGGCCACTTCGTGGCCCTGGGCAGGAGGAACCTGGACGTAAAGGTGATAATACATGACAACCAGGTCTACGGGCTGACTAAGGGGCAGGCCTCGCCCACCCTCAGGGCGGGGCAGAAGGTCAAGTCAATGCCTCTGCCTAACATGCAGGACTGGGTCAACCCGATTTCCGTTGCCCTGGCGAGCGGCTACACGTTCGTGGCCAGGGCCTACGCCCTCTGGATCGATGATCTGAAGGAGATAATAAAGGCCGCAATAAAGCACAGGGGGGCAGCCGTCGTAGACGTCCTACAGCCGTGCCCGACCTGGAACGACATCTACACGCCGGACTTCTACAAGCAGAGGCTCTACAAGCTTGACAGCGAGAAGGACTGGGACCCATACGTGAGGAACCCTGACCCTAAGGAGGCGGCCGAGAAGCTGTCAAAGGCCTTCGCGAAGGCCCAGGAGTGGGGCGACAGGATACCGGTAGGCATATTCTACGTCAACCCGCACGTGGAGAGCTTTGTAGATAACGTAAGCAAGGTCAACCCGTTCTACAATACCATGCCCCCCGCCAGCAACATAATAGCTAAGGAGGACGGGACGCCGGTCATAGACATGCCAACGCTGAGGGCAATATTCAGGGACTACGTAGTTGAGGTCTCAAGGAAGCCAAAGAGCCCTTAGCATAGCAATAGGGCCTACCTTTAACGCCTTTTTCTTTTATTACATGATTATTAGGTCTTCGGCTCTGCTGCCACGCTAGAGGAGGCCTGAGACTAGTGCCACGCCTAAGAAGGCTAGGACTGCGGCGGCCCAGTGCCTCACAAGGGGGTGCTTCCCGGCCTCCTCCGAGGCCTCGTAAAGTATTGCCGTGGCCGCTATGGGCCTGAGGTTCTGAAGAGGGGTCACTACGTCAACGTTAAGGGATGTAAGCGCCAGGTACCTCAGGAGCTGTCCAAGCGCTGCAGCCACCCCCATTATTGAGACGTACTTCGCGCTCTGACCTCTGACCAGCCTAAGGTTTGCCCTTGGACCAAGCGCGGCGAGCCCTGATATGTAGGCTATGATGACGCCGAGTCCAGGGCTACCTCCGAGCTCCTCGCCTACCTTTATTATAGCCACCGAGGACGCTATGACAAGGCCTGTGGAGAGGCCTATGGCCACGCCCGAGGGGCTGTAGTCCCCACGCCTCCAGCCCGAGGCCATGTAGACCGCTAGCATTATGGCAGCTATGCCTAGAAGGTCGCTTATGGTCACCCTCTCCCCGAGGAGCAGGCTCATAACTGCTGAGAACGCAGCACTAGTGCTTGTCATGACGCTTGCCCCACTTGAAGAGAGCCTCCTGGTGGCCATGTACATCAGGGTTCTGCCGACACTAAAGTTCAGGATCCCCGCAACAACAAAGACGGCTGCAGAGGCCGGCGTCACCCTAAGGCCTCCAGAGAGTGGCAGGAGCGCTATCAGAAGTGGGAAGCCCAGCAGGAGCGTCGAGAACGACAGTAGGGCTGGGTCAGCGTTCTCAAACTTAAGCTTCGCCACCGAGTCGTGGACCCCAAAGACTAGGCCCACGGAGACCGCCATGACAAGTGCTATGATCCTTGATATCAATGCGCTCACGCAGTCAGGGCAGGAAGCCCTAGTGATTGGTCTGGCAGCCTCCTTAGGGTGCCGGAGGCGCTGACTATGAAGACCTCTACCAGCGGGCTAACGACGCCCTTGATTAGGTGGCCTGAGACCGGCTGGTGGTTTGGCAGCGAGGCAGTCACATGTATGTGGGGCGACGGGTCCCCCTTCTCGTCTAGGGCCACGCTGCCTATGGCTGAGGTGAGCTCTATGGTCTCGCCCTCGCCAGCATCAAAGCTTTGGACGTCATATTTTCCCACCTTATAGACTCCCATCTCCAGGTGCTTCAGGCCTCCAATAGCTACTACGAGGCCGCCGCTTATTGAGTACTTCCTGGAGAGGTTCTTTATGGACTCAAGCAGCTCCTCCCCGGGGTGAAGCCTTGCAACTACCAGGGAGGAGGGCGCAAGGCTTACCTCCACGGGACCTTCACCTGAGCGAGCCCTTTACCCTGGCGGCAATTAATGTATTACCTAATCCTCGAGCTTTACCCCCCTGGCCTCTAGGTCCCTGGCCACCTCATCGAGGCCCAGCCTTGATAGGGTTGACCTTCTTGGCACGCCGTCCATTGTCCAACCTCTTACTTGATAGTACTCATCCAACATGACGTCAAGCTCTATTACATGTCCCTTGGCCGGCCCGCTTCTCAGCGGCTCCTCTAAGAACCTCTTCGGCAGCCTGTCATGGGGCCTCCTCACGCCCTCCCTTACAAGGTAGGCCCTCTCTATGTTAACTATTCTCATGCCGGCCTCCCTCATCTCGCCTTCGGTGACGTGAATTCCAGTGATAGCCGTGTAGGCCCTGGCGGCCATCTCAAAATCAAGTATTAGCATGTTCTCTGCAGTGTTCTTGCACGACTCGAACGAGTCCACGATTGCGTTGAGATCCTCAAAGTAGTTTATCAGCTTGCCCTTCCCCTTAACGCCTAGCCTCATAGCGGCCTCAGGCTCCCCAAACATCTTCCTGCCAAGCTCAGGGTCATCCTCCACTTCAACGAAGGGCTCTGACCTGAGGTGGTCGGCGCCCCTGCTGGCCACAGCGAAGCCAAGGCCATAGCCTTTGAGAGCCCTTGGGTCGGCTTGTATCATCTCTAGCCCCTTGACGTGGAACGCTATGTCCTTGCCCTTGTTTAATATCTCAGAGGCCCTCTTGACCCCTTCACCAAGGACCTTGCCTATGCCCCTCCTATAGGCTATCATATCTACTAGCTCCTCTATGGTATCGGGGTTGCCCCACTCCAGCTTCACCCCTGCGTCCTCATCGGTTATCTCACCACGCTGCCTCAGCTCCATGAGCCACGCTATGGCCTCGCTCGTGGTTATGGCGTCCATGCCGTAGTCCGCCACTTTGAGTATTATCTTGAGCGCCCTGTCAAGGTTCCTGTTGCCCACCCTAACTGTGAAGCCGCCGAGAGGCTCGTACTCGGGGCCCTCGCCCATGAGGCCCGCAAGCGGCCCCCTCTTTATCATAAAAAACCTCGCGCAGGGCAGGGCGCAGCCCGCAGAACACGCCCTCACCTTAACGTTGTACTCCCTGGCTAGCCTCTCGCCGCTGACCTCATAGGCATAGTCGACCACCGGTTCCTGGAAGTGCCTTCCCGGAAGGAAGCCGAGCCTCTGGCCGGCCATTAACACCCTCGACGTGCCCATTATCCTCCTTGGCCAGTACTGTGGGTTCTCATAGATCCTGCGAAGCATTTCATCTATGACCCTTAGTAGTTCGTCAACGTCTTCAGCCTCAACGTAGCCGTCCCCCCTCACAGCAATGGCTTTGACGTTCTTAGAGGCCAAAACTGTTCCCATGCCGGTCCTGCCGGCGGCCCTGTAGATGTTGAAGAAAACTCCAGCGAACTTAACAAAATTTTCGGCTGCGGGCCCAACGGCGCCTACCTGGACCCTCTGATCTCCGAGGTCGTGCCTTATAGCTTCGTGGGTCTGTGACACTGTGAGCCCCCAGAGGCCCTCAGCATCCATGAACTCGACGCCGGACTCCGTGATATACAGGTACACGGGCCTGTCGCTCCTGCCCTCTAAGATCAGCTGATCATAGCCAGCAAACTTCATCTCCTCTGAGAAATGCGTGCCAGCGTTTGAGTCGCCTAAGAGGCCTGTTAAGGGCGAGCGAGAGGTGACGTTAAGCCTTGACCCAAGGCCGTGGGGAAAGCCAACCAGGGGCCCCGTCGCTATCATTAGCTTGTTCTCAGGCCCTAGCGGGTCAACGCCCGGCGGGACCTCCCAGTATAGTCTGTAAACGTTGAGCCCCCTGCCGCCTATGAATGCCTTTGCCAGCGAGGGGTCGAGCTCCTCTGCCCTGTATGTCCTGTGGGTGAGGTCTACCCTGAGCACCCTGCCACCATAGCCCTTAAGCCTCATCAACGTCAACACCCAACCCTTCCGCTAACTTCTTGAGCTCACCTATGGCGAAGGCCTCAGCGGCGTTGCGGGGCTTCACCTTTACGTTAGTGACCCTTGAGAGCGACAGCGCGTTAGTCGGGCACCTGGCGACACACATGGGCTCCCCGCCGCACAGGTCACAGATGAGGGGGTAACGGGCCTCCCTGGGCTCCATCCTTGCGGCGCCGTAGGGGCAGACCTCGCTGCAGACCCTGCAGCCTATGCACTTGCCCTTGTCTAGGTTTACTTCGCCGAGCTTGCCTTTGCTCAGCGCGCCCGTAGGGCACAGCTCGACGCAGGGAGCCGGCTCGCACTGCTGGCACACGACGGGGTAGTCAAAGCCTAGGCGCTCATAGGTTATTACTGATATCCTTGAGAGGGACCTCGAGAATACGCCTTCATGCTCGTAGGAGCACCAGAGCTCACATATGTTGCAGCCGACGCACTTGGAGGGATCCACAACTATGTGAATCCCTTTAGACTCCATTGGCTCAAGGTCTCACCACTGCGGTGGCCCGTGGCCTTCGCTATTTTAAGGGCTCATATATATCATAACTTTATGCACGGCTTTAGCCAACTATCGCTATGCTAGGGGTGCAATCATAAATGTGTAAGGTGGTGCGGCGGCCGGGATTTGAACCCGGGACCTTCGGCTTGGGGGGCCGACGTCCTAGACCAGGCTAGACGACCGCCGCACCATGTTAGACTAATGTGAAGGGCTTTAAAGCGTTCCCTTGAATGAGGCCTAGGCCGCCTCAGCCCTAAGCTCCTCCGCAGCCTCAGGCACCTCCCTCAGGTAGGCCTCAAGCCTCGCCCTCAGGGCGTCCTCGCCCACCGGCCCCCTGACGTGGCTCCATGGCAGGGGCGACCTCCTCGGCCTCACGGCTGCCAGCAGCATGCCCTCAGCTGCCCGCCTCCTCCACGCTCCCCTGCCGCCCCCCTCCGCCGCGGTCTCGGCTATGTACTTCAGCGTACCCCTGTCGCCCAGCGAGATCGACGCCTGGACGAGGGCAAGGAACGGGTCGTAGCTGCTGAAGCTAGCGTGAGGGGCTAGGGACTCCAAGAGCTTGAGCCTCCTGTTAAGCTCCTCCTCCCCCTTCATGGGGAGCCACTGGAGGGGCGTCTGGGGCTTTATGACGAGCGGGTTGACGCTGAGCTCAACCCTGGCCAGGGATGCTATCCTCTTTACGAGGCCCGCAGCCTCGCTTATGTCGTCCTCCCTCTCCCCGGGGATCCCGACCATCATGTACAGCTTAACCGTCATGTTGTGCCTGCCCGCGGCCTCAGCGACCCTTATGAAGTCCTCGTCCCTCGAGGCCTTGCCTAGGGCCACGCGCAGCCTCTGGGAGGTCTCAGGCGCCAGGGTAACGGTCCTCTGGCCCATAGAGGCTACGAGGTCTATTGACTCCTCGTCCAACAGCTCCGCCCTGAGGGACGGCAGCGAAAACTCGACGCCCTCCTTGGACAGCGACCTTAGTATGTCCTTAAACCACGGGCTGGCGTTTATAGTGAGCCCTACCATGGCGACCCTCAGGCGATACCTGCTGTAAAGCGACTTAGCCTCACTGACAACGTCCTCGGGCCTTCTGGGCCTGAAGGGCTTGGTGAGGTAGGAGTCCATGCAGAAGGCACACGAGAAGGGGCAGCCCCTGGCCACCTCCACAGCTAAGGTGAATGCCGCCTCAGGCGCCATTATCCTCCTCACGTCACCCGGCGGCACCTCGCTCGCCGAGGCGACCTCAACCTCGTGGGGGCCCAGGGAGGGCACGTAGACGCCCCTGGAGGGCTCCAGGGGGGCGTCCTCGTTGAGGACGCTTTCAAGCCAGCCAAGCGAGGGCTCAAGGTCGCCAAGTATTATTGCGTCAGACATGTCGGCTATTGGCTCAGGGTTAGCCGTGGGCGCCGGGCCACCGACTATCATCTTTGGCCTCCTCCTCTCGCTTGACTTAAGGCTGACCCCTGAGCCCATCAGGGCCCTTGCAATGTTGACGTAGTCCAGCTCGTAGTGAACCGGCACAACAAGGTAGTCAAAGGCCCTCAGGGGCGTGCCGCCCTCAAGGCCCCTCAGCTGAACCGGGCCACCCGAGGCGCTCGGCATGACGAGCCTCTCAAGGTACACGTTCTCCATGTCGTTGAGGAGGAAGTAGAGCCTGTGGTAAACGAGAGACGACATAGCGATCTCGTAGGTTGAGGGGTAGAGGAGCCCTACTCTTGTCATGCCTTTCCTATACTTCTTGTGTATTGTGCCTTCCTCGCTTACGGCCCTCATTAACGTCCAGGGAGCCCGTGGGGCCCAAGGTTAATAACTGCTGGTTCACATTGTTGGAGGCTTTGCCCTTTAGGGCGGGGAGGATATGAGCATTTACAAGCTCTTTGCCCAAACCTTGCCATGGAGTTGGGCGCGGGCTCACTGCCTGCTGAGCTCGCCCGCGCCTCCCCGGGGCTGGCGGCGGGGCCTGAGAGGTGATGGAGAAAGCCCCAGTGGGCGCAGATCCCTCGCCCCTTAGGGCGGGAAGCCGTCAGCAAGAGGGCACCGGCACGTGCATTTGCGTCCGCTCATTAGGGAGGCTAAGGGCTAGCTACCTGCCCTGGCCCTCAAGCCTCTCAATGATCTCATCAAGCCTCTTTCTTAAGTCCTTGAGCTCCTGCAGCCTGCCCCTGAGCTCCCCAGGCGAGCTGTTGGCCATCTCCTCAAGGCCTGAGAGCGCGCCCCTGAGCTCCGACAGGGGGTCAACGGCTGAGGCCAGGGGCGCGTAGAGGGTCTTCGCGAGCTCCATGCCCTCCTCGGTCAGCTCGTACTTGCCGTCGGTCCTCCTCGCTATGAGACCCTCCTCAACGAGCTCGGAGAGCATAGGGTAGACGCTGCCCGGGGAGGGCCTCCACAGGCTTCCCGTGAACCTGTAAATTTCCTCTATGAGCTCCATTCCATTCATCGGTCTCTTGGCGAGGAGCGTGAGAACAAGTGGCCTCAGCCAGCCCCTCTTCCTGCCTCCGGCCACGAAAGCCCATGGCGGGCCCCACCTGTGCATAGGCTTAACCCCTCCGACCGCTGAGATTGTAAGCAGGACAAACTTTAGCCTTATAGGTTTGGTAGCTCCGCTAAGCTGTCCCACTGCACGGCTCTCACCTGGAGCTTGAAGTTTCAACGGCTATAGGCCTCTCAATGGGCACCATGCCCAGGGACAGCTTCCTTAGGAAGCCTTTTGTGGAGGCTGCCACGTCATTCCTTGATGTAGCCTCAACTATGGGGAAGTACCTAACTTCAAGGGCATCGCTTGCGGCCCTGGGGGCACCGAGGCACCTGTTCATAAGGACAGTCACGAGGACGTAGTGGAACATGACCCTGCCGTCTTCGTCCTGAGTTATTATTTCGTCAACATTTACAACACCAAGGGGCTCGCAGCTGAGCCCCGTCTCCTCCTCGAGCTCCCTCTTCACAGCGTCATAAAGTCTCTCCCCGAGCTCAACCTTGCCGCCCGGTATAGCCCACTTGCCTTGATCAGGCGGCACAGCTCTCCTGACCAAGAGTACCTCCTGACCCCTCAGGACCAGGGAGCCGACGCCCACCACAGGCTGGGAAGGGTATAGGCCCCTCAAGGCTACCCGTCAGCGTGAGCGGCTGGGCCGGGTAAAACGCTAAGAGGTTCTGTGCATACAAACGAAAACATGGAATAGTCGTAGAATATTTTAGTATTCACAGATAGGTTTTAAATTAAAGCCTTTACTTAAGAAAAGGCGACCTAATATGGCATGATACTCGCCTCTCGTATATGCCCTTACCCAGTCGCTCCCGTCAATAATAGAGTTCATAATAATCGTCATAATTGGCATCATAGTGGCCTACGGAGTCGCTGCCGTCCTCAGGAGGGCCCTCTCGCTAAAGTACTTTGATCAGTACCCTGAAGTGAAGGGCCTCCTGGGCCTAAGCGTAGGCGCCGTCAAGGCCTTCATCATACTGGTCACGCTGGCCATAGCGTTCTCGATCCTGAAGCTGGGACCGGCGACACTCTACATGCAGGAGATAGCCAACTACCTGCCGTCCCTGGCCAGCGCCATAATCCTGCTGACCCTCGGCGTGGCCCTCATTAACATGCTGGTGGACTACATCCAGAGGCAGGTGGGAGGGGCCAGCAACCCTTTTCTGGCCTCTGTCTTCAACATACTTAAGTTCGGCCTCTACGCCGTAATAATAACGATAGCGGTCCAGCTCTCCATATTCTACTGGATACACTTCATCAACCCCTACCTCTTCTATGACATCATAATAGCCTCGGTGATAAAACAGACGGCAAACCCCGCCCCTGGAAGGGGCGGGACAAAAATTAAAAAACTCTCACTACTATTTTCCTTTAAGATGTCCCCCTCTGGTCAACTCTTAGGACATGAGGAGCGGGAGCCGACTTCTCCCGCAATACCAGAGGAGGGCATCTACGAGGTCAATTACACTAACAGGAGGACAAATGTAGTTCGTCTTCTTCCGAACGGCTTTCAGGAGAGGAAGTTAAGGAAGTTAGCGGATACCTCTGCCAAGCTGTTCAACGAAGCTAACTATGAGAGAAGGCAGCAGTTCTTTCACGGAGGGAAAGTGGACTTCAAATCAACATGGGGCAAGTACTGCGATAAGTACAAGGGCGTACTAGGTGTTAACGCACAAGCCGTGCTTCAGAAGAACAACGAGGCTTGGTCATCGTTCTTCTCGCTCCTCAGGCTGAAGAAACAAGGGAAGCTGCCGCCGCGCGTGAGCCACGTCTCACCGCCACGCTACTGGAAGGACAGGGAGACGAAGGGGAGGAAGTTAATCCTTGTTATTAGGCAGGACAGGTACGAAGTGGATGAGCAGAGCCGTAGGCTCACCCTCAAGGACTTCGGCCTCGAAGTTGAGTTCGCTGGCAGGCTAAGGTGGCACGGTAGGCAAGGCAGACTGGAAATATACTACGACGACGCTGAGAGCGCCTGGTACGCCTCAATCCCAGTTGAGGTAGGCGTTGAGGAGACTAAGACGGGAAAGAAGAGCAAGTACATTATACGCGGTGAGAGGAGGTCAATCCAAATCGCGTCCCCAAAGGGAAACAAGGTCGCATCAGTTGACCTGGGCATTAACGTTTTGGCTAGCGTTGTAGTGGACGATGGTACCTGGCTGCTGTACAAGGGCGTTAGGGCTAAGGAGGACTATTTCTACCTTCAAAGGAGGATAGCTGAAGCACAGTCCCTTGCCGACAAGGCAAGGAACATTGGTGAGGATGAAGCTCAGGAGGAGCTTAACAGAGAGAAGAGGAGGCTGTTTAAGAAGTTAACTAGGCGTCTTCTTCACTTGTATAGGAACTTGGCCTCCAACCTCTTGAAGCGGCTTCACGACCAGGGAGTTTCGACCATCTACCTAGGTTACCCACTCAACATTGCTCAAGAGAAAGGCAATAAGTTCACTGCGAACCTGTGGTCGTACCGTAAGCTAATTAACGCTATAGAGTTGAAGGCGCAGGAGTACGGCATGAAGGTGTACGAAGTTGTTGAGTATAACACGTCTAGGTACTGTGCCTACCACGACGTTGAGGTCAAAAGGTACCCAAGAGGGGTGGTCAGCTGCCCTAAGGGGCACAAGCTGCATAGCGACCTGAACGGCGCGCTGAACATCCTGAAGAGGGCCACTGGTACCGTGGTTTCAACGGTGAGGAAGCTGCTGTCTTTCCTGGTGCTGCATAACGGAGTAGCACCCGTTAAAGGGGTGTAACACCTGAGACCTCGGGGAGCCCCGCCCTTCAGGGCGGGGAGGGGGTCAGATTCCTGCTCATAGCCATAGCGATAATAGTCCAGCCCTTCACCAACGTAACCAACATAATCTACGCGTTCAGCTGGGGCCTCGCGATTGCCTTCGCCATCGCGGTCATACCGCTGGCCTACCTGCTGGTCAAGAGGGTAGTGAAGGAGATTTGATAAAAAAATAGTTTTTAATTTACTTTTTTGCCGTGACCTTTATGACGGCCACTATCTTGTCCTTGTCCTCCTTAAGCTCAACCAGCTGGTTCCCAGTCCTCTTGATCCAGGCCTCCACGTCGGGCTTGAAGCCGGGGTCGGTGGCCCATATCTCTAGGACGTCACCATTCTTCACGTTCCTGTATGCCTTAACTATCTCCGTTATTGGTCCAGGGCACGCGAGACCGCGGGCGTCTATCAGGACTCTCCTGCCCTCACTCATGCTACCACTCTCATATTAGAGAAGGGCGTTCTCTCTATAAAAACCTTTATCACATAGGCGCTAAACTTCCTAAAGAGAAGACTTTTAATAGGATTTCTCTAATTAGGGAAGGGAAATAGTGTTTGTTTGCGGCCCGATCGCTCTGGGGCCCGGGCGCGCCTGCGCCTCCGAACCGATGGAGAAATGCAATGAGCCGCTCTGGGTAACGCGCACACTTTCATTACAGGAAGGAGGTCAGTTGGATAAGGGTCCGCTTTTTTGATTGTATTTCTTTTATAGCCTATAAGAATAACCCAATTCCTTTTTTAGTAAGAGCTTATATATCTAGTGGAGTCACTTCTGTATACATGTGAGGTGCGAGGGTTGACCTCAAGGCTTGACCCGTATGAGGAGGCCAAGAAACAGCTCCAGGTAACTGCCAGCATACTTGGGCTGAGTAAGGAAGTTTACGATATGCTTGCTACCCCTGAGAGGATAGTGCAGGTAAAGGTACCTGTAATGATGAGGGACGGCAGCGTCAAGGTCTTCATAGGCTGGAGGGTCCAACACAATAGCGCCCTCGGCCCATACAAGGGCGGCGTCAGGTACAGCCCTGAGACGAACCTGAGCGAGGTCATGGCTCTAGCTATGTGGATGACCTGGAAGAACTCCCTGGCCGGCCTGCCATACGGTGGTGCCAAGGGAGGGATACAGGTCGACCCGTTCCAGCTAAACCAGTTCGAGCTGATGCAGCTCTCGAAGAACTACTTCTCGGCCATAGCCCCCTTTGTCGGCGTCGACCTTGACATACCGGCGCCTGACGTTAACACGAACCCACAGACCATGGCCTGGTACATTGACGCCTATCAGATGAAGATGGGGAACAAGGAGCTCGGCGTCGTGACTGGCAAGCCCCTTGAGCTGGGCGGCCTTGAGACCAGGATATACTCAACTGGCCTGGGCGTGGCGTCAGTCACTCAGGCTGCCGCTAAGAAGCTGTGGGGAGGCATAGAGGGCAAGACCGTTGCGGTGCAGGGCTTCGGCAACGTGGGCTTCTACACGGCCAAGTTCCTGAAGGAGATGGGCGCGAAGATAGTTGCCATATCAGACATAAAGGGAGGCATATACAGCAGCAGGGGACTTGACCCAGAGGCCGTCAAGGAGTACATAACTAAGAAGGGGTCAGGCTTTGTTATAGACTACCCTGACGCCGAGAGGAGGATAACGAATGAGGAGCTCCTGACGACTGACGTTGACATACTTATCCCGGCCGCCGTTGAGAACGTGATAACAGCTGAGAATGCCCCCAAGGTTAAGGCTAAGCTCATAGTTGAGGGCGCCAACGGGCCCACGGCGCCTGAGGCAGAGCAGGTGCTGGTGAAGAGGCAGGTCGTCATAGTCCCTGACATACTTGCTAACTCGGGTGGCGTTGTTATGAGCCACATAGAGTGGGTCAACAACAGGATGGGAGGCTGGATAACCGAGGAGGAGGCAAAGAACAAGCTCATGCAGAAGATGGCTGACAACTTCAACGCTGTGTGGAACTTCTGGGAAAACAAGCTGGGAGGCATGGGTGGCGCCTACAGCATGAAGACAGCGGCGCAGGCCATAGGAGTGGACAAGGTAGTCAGGGCAATGAAGCTCAGAGGCTGGATATGAGGCGCTAATTTTTCTCGCCTAACCTTTTTCTCCCAGCCTTAATCAACTGTCAGACTTCTGGCTGAGACCCTTTATGGCAAGCCTTAGGGCCTCCATGCATGCAGCTCTCTCCTTAGCGGATATCTTAAGGGGCTCGCTGATGCCCGCCCTCTTAAGTTCATCCTCGGCCTGCGAGACCCTGTACGGCTCGACATAGTCCACCTTATTTATGGCAACCACTATTGGGCGCCCCTGGCCAAGGATTGACCTTACGCGATTCAGCAGGCTCACCTGCGAGCTGATAGGCATTGTCGCCTCGGGCGACGGGTCCACTAGGAATATCACAGCGCCAGGCAACTCCTCAAGGGCTGCGAGGGCCCTGAGCTCAACCTCGTTCATCTCGGAGGGGTCCCTGTCGAGGAGGCCCGGCGTGTCTATCACCTGCACCTCTGAGCCTTCAAAATCGGCATGGCCAACTATGACGTTCTTTGTCGTGAAGGGATAAGGCGCTATCTCAGGCCTTGCCCTCGAGATAGTTGATATGAACGTTGACTTGCCCGCGTTTGGAGGGCCCGCCACTATAACTATGTCCTTGCTCACGTCTATGCCAGGTAGGCCTGCGAGAAACTTCACTGCCTCCCTTATTCTCTCCAGCCCCCTAGAGCACTTCTTGAGCTGCGACATCATCCTGCCCCTGGCCTCCCTGCCTATGGCCCTGGCCTCCCTCTCGCTCTCAGCTGCCAACAGTGCGTACCTGTAGCTCTCCCACAGCCTCTGGGCCAGGGCCCTGGCCTTCATGACGCACTCCATGTCTTCCTCCAGCTGCTCAAGGTCAAAGCTTATGGAGAGCAGTCTCCTATAGAACGGGTGAAGCCCCCTCAGTAGGGCCCTGAGCTGTACTACGGGCTCTGTCTTGCCGACTATCACGTCCTTGACTAGCTCTATGGACCTCCTCTCCCTCTCATAGGTGCTGACGTTGTGGGGGTACCTGTTCTTGATACGCTGCAGCACCTCGCTGTAGGAGGGCACATGTATCTTCTTGGCAACGCTGGCTGGGTCCGGCAAGCGCTCAGCCCAGTCCTCAGGAGGTCCTGGCCTTAATTAATGGGTCCCTCCCTTCGAGCAGGGCGGCCCCCACGAGCTCAGAGTAGCTTATGAATGCCTCCCTGTGCCTCCTCACTGCGCTCTCTATAGACCTCGGGGAGGCCCCAGACCTCCTGGCGGCCTCAGCAATAGCCCTCGAGGAGCTGAGGCCCATTGCCCTGAGGGTCGCATAGAGAGCTATACCGAGCCTGACCCTCTCGGTCCTAGACTTCAGCTCCGGGAAGAACTCCATTATGCTCAGGGCTGTTGAGGCCTCCTCATCATGTTTAGTGGCAGGCGACCTAAGCCTTATGACCCCGTTTATAACCCTGACGAGCTTGCCTCTCCTGATGGCCCTCTCAGAGGCGTCGCTCAGGGCTAGCTCAAGCTCGCCGAGCGGGGGAGCCGGGTTGGCAACGCGGACCTGCTGCCCACGCTGGGGCTGGGCCCCATCGTCAATGAGGTCCTCTATTATGGCTCCGCAGTCCTGGCAAACCAGGTGACCAGTCTCGTCGCTCCAAGCCAGCCTTTGGGAGCCGCACCTAGGGCACCTCAGCACGGTCTCACCTTAGGCCTGTCAAGGAGCCCGCTCGTAAGCAGATTTCCGCACACTCGGTGCTGAGGGGGACAGGGGCCTCAGCGTAGCGTCCAAGGGTTTACCAAAACTGACCTCCTCCCCGCCTGAGGGGAGAGGCCTTCGCCCCCTAACCCTCTCCTTTGTAAAGAGCCTGGCGACAGCCGTAACACTGACCCGCGACCCCTAGCGCGGCCAGCTGACCAAGTCCTAGGGCGGTGGTAGGCCTGCCCGCGAAGAGACTTCAGCAGCCGCCCTCTGACATAACGTCAAGGAGGCTGGGTGATGCGGCTGAAGCGTTCATTTACGCGCTCCAGCTCTCTGGCGCCTCAAGGCTTACAATTAAGTCGTACAGGGCCGCCCTTCAGTCCTTCCTCTCATACGTCGGGGCGGACAGGGCGGCGTCGAACGTCAAAGCTGAGGACTACATAGCCTGGCTCACAGCGATGAGGTCCCGGGGGCCAATGGGGCCGAGAGGCGGCAGGTGGAGCTCCACGGTTCACTACTACTCGGTATTCGTGAGGAGGTTCCTCTCTTGGCTCGGCGTCTCAGGTCTGCCCTCAGAGCCCAGCAGGAGGGGCGAGTTTAGCGGTGCCCTGAGCTGGAGGGACGTGGAGGTCATGATGTCAAAGGCCAGGGACCTCTACGACCTTCTTATAGTCTCGCTTATGGCTGAGTCAGGCCTCAGGGCAAGGGAGGTCGTGGGGCTGACCTGGGGGGACATAGACCTGGCCAGAGGTGAGGCGAGGGTGAGGGGTAAGTACGGCAAGGAGAGGACAGTTGTCCTGGGTCAAGTGGCCCGCGCTGTGCTCTCAGCCCTGCCGCCCGGGCAGCCCAACGAGAGAGTTGTTAAGCTCAGCTACCAGGCCATCTACGACAGGGTCAAGTCGATGGCGAGGAGGGCGGGCATCGACGTGAGTAGGGTCAGGCCCCACGTGCTGAGGCACACCTTTGCCACGGAGGCCCTGAGGAGGGGCATGAGCCTCCCAGTTCTTCAGAGGTTGCTCGGTCACAGCGACATAAGGATAACGCAGGTCTACCTACACCTGCTGGACGAGGATGTGAGGAGGGAGTACGAGAGGGCTTTCATGCAGCCACAGCAGCCCTACTACCCGCCCTACCCGCCGCAGGCCTACCCGCCGTACGTGCAGCCATGGTACATGGGCGCGCCTGGCCCAAGGGGTTAGATCATGCCCTCCTCCATTACCTGCTCCCTTACCTTTCTCCTCAGCTCCCTGCTCTCGAAGGGCATCAGGTCCATGAGGCGCTGCGGCACCTCAAGCTTTGACTCCTTAACCATCCTCAGGACAGCCTTATAAGCGCTGTAGGAGGCGAGGCCCTCGTCATCGATCTCAGCTTCGGCTATGGCTTTAGCCACGAGGTAGAGGCTCCTCAGCTCGTCCTCGCTGCTAACTATGGCAACCTCGCCGTCGCCTCCCTTAGCTATCCTTGTCAGGTTGTGGAAGTGGTGGGCTGGCAGCTTAACGGTCAGCGACTCCCCGTTAAGCTCGGCCTCAGGCTCCTCAGGCTCCTCCAGCTCAGACCCCCTGTAGTCCTCCTCTTCCTCCTCGTTCTCATCGCCGTAGTCAACAACGTTGGGGTAAAATATGACTAAGTCATCAGTGTAGGCTATAAGCCTGACCTGCCTTATGTGCCTGTATATTTCCTTAGCCACGTTTGTGATGAGATAGTATACCAGAAACACGCTGTCATCATCATATTCATTATCGTCCACGTCCTCTCCCCCGTAGTCCTCCTCTTCCTCCTCGCCGGGGCTGACGGCCGTGGAGATTATATCGGTGAGCCAGGTCCAGACCTCGCCCGCGGCGGCCCTGAGTGTGAAGAAGGAGGCAACCGCAGTTGCGACGCCCAGGAGGGGCGCCACTGCCTGGGGCCATCTGTACAAAGTGGATAGCGCCAGTGCTGCTGAGAACACGAGTAATCCCAACAGCGCTGAGGCCGCCACAAGGGCCAGGTAAAGCTTTGTACCCGTTCCTACCAGCCCAATCAGCTTAACGCAGGGCAACCCCTATTAAGGTTAACCCGTGCGCTGGGCTCTGGTTACGATGTGCTTTGACTAAGGGGAAACTACGCTGTTCTCATGGAACTGACCTCCTCCCCGCCCTGAGGGGCGAGGCTTTCAGTTGTAAATACGGGCTTGCGTCAGCCTCCCTAAAGAGCCTAACGTTATGTTGATGTTAATAGGACAGGGACTACACGAAGAGCGGGCGAGCAGGATGCCGAGGGTCGACACAGGCATGTATGTTGTTGAGACGGCTGAGGTGTTCAGCCTGAGCCGCCGCGAGCTGCTGTCTCTCAGGGACTGGGCGCTTTCAAGCCGCGCGGTCTTTGTCACGTCACCCTCTATAGCCACCGTGGACTCAACTTCAGGACCCCTGAGGCTTGCGCTGGGCGTGGGCTCGCTGGTAGGCCGCGAGAGGCCTCCAATACCCTACAGGGTCACCAAGTCCTCAGAGTGGGTCGACGGCTGCGTCGCCGGGGCAACGGAGCCCAGGTACCTCAGGGAGGCAGGTGAGGGCGTTAGGGCTAGAGGAGTGGCTGTGGCAGTTGACTACAAGGATCCGCCATCGCTCATGTTGAACTCCGTCAGGCTTGAGGCCGTTGCTAGTAGGCACGCCGAGGGGCAGCCGCTATTGATCCTGCTCGAGGATAGCACAGGTGCGCAGCTGCCCCTGCTAGCGCTCAGGGGAGGGGAGTACATTATAGAAATCCCTGAGGGCAGCGCCGGCGACCTGCTGGAGTATGCCACGTCCCTCTACACAAGCTGCGGGCCCACAAAGGATGGGGGTTAGGGGGCGAAGGCCTCTCCCCTCAGGGCGGGGAGGAGGTCAGCGTGAGCTGAGCTGCCTCAGCTTCGACCTTATCATCTCCGAGACCACCTTGCCGTCAATCTTGCCTCTCAACACTCCCATGGCCTTTCCCATGAGGGTGCTGAAGGCGGCCTCCCCCTTCTGCTTTACTAGCTCCATGTTATCAGCTATTATCCTGTCTATCACCTTCTCGGCCTCCTCCCTGCTAATTCCGAGAAGCCCGAGCTGCCTAGCGGCCTCCTCGGCGGTGATCTTTGGGTCCTCCGACATCTTAGTCAGTATCGGCTCTATGGCCTCCTTAGCTATGGAGCCCTGGGCCAGCAGTCTGACCACGCCCTCGAGTCTGTCCTCGTCGATAGAGTCGACGTCAACCCCCTTGCCCCTGAGCCCCTTCATCAACGTCACAAACATGGACGCTATAAGGGTTGGCGTCACTGAAGAGCTATACCTGTTTATCATCTCTTCTATAATAGGCAGCCTGGGATCTGCTACTACCTTCTCCGCCAGCTCTCTGCTAATCCCGTACTTCTCGACGAAGCGCCTCACCTTGGCCTCCGGCGGCTCAGGCACAAGCCTCTCAGCCTCTGCCAGCAGGTCAGGCGTGACCCTGAGCGGCGGTATGTCGGTCTCAGGGTACATCCTCTCCTTGCCGGGCCTGGGCCTCATGTACTTGGTTGTGCCGTCCTCGTTAGCGGCTCTAGTCTCCTCTGGGACGCCGTCGAGTGCCTGCCTGACTCTGTCAACTATCACGGAGATAGCCTTGAGCGCCCTGTCCTCCCTCTCAGCCACCATTGCAAACGCGTCAGCGCTGGGGTCAGCACCTAGGGCCTTGTAGATGGCCTCTACCTCCTCCTGCGTTATCCCGTAGTTGGGCAACTCGTCGCTGTGGAACAGGCCCTGGACGTCAGCCCAGAACCTGACGTAGTCCGCTATCTCAGTGCCGAACCTCCTGCCGGGCTGCACGTAGGTGCCGAGGAGCCCCTTCATCCTCGGCAGCTTCACAGCTAACACGCGGCCGCCCGACGAGAGGGCCTTTGATATTACCTTGCTCTTGGTCGACTTGAAGACCTCTGTCACGTCAACGGGCTCCATGACTATCACGTCCTTCGTTATCCCCCTCTTCACCATCTCATCCCTTATCCTTAGCAGGTTCACTTGCCTCATGGCTTCATATTTGACTATCTTGTCTATTAGCTCCAGCGTCTGGACGCCCTTGATCTCAGTCTTGGCGCCTCCAACTATGCTCACGTTGAGGTCCTGCCTTATGGTGCCGAGCCCCCTCCTCACGGCACCTGTCATGCGGAGCAGCATACCTATGGCCAGGGCCACGTCCCTGGCCTCGGACGGCGTGTGCATGTCGGGCGCCGTCGAGATCTCTATGAGGGGTATCCCCAGCCTGTCGAGCATGTAGTTGGTCTCAGCCCCACTCTCCCCGGTCTTCCTGGCGGCGTCCTCCTCGACAACTATGGTCTGGATGCCATAGTCCTTGTTGTTGACAGTTATCTTGCCGCCGAGGGCCACTATTGCGGTCCTCTGGAAGCCGCTGGTGTTGCTGCCATCTATAACTATCTTCCTCATGACATGTATCTCGTCAACTACAGTGGATTTCAAGGCCTTAGCCACAGCTATAGCTATGGCCACGGCCTCCCTGTTTATTGTGTGCGGCGGCTCCTCGTCAGACTCGACGAGGCAGTAGTGGCCACTCGGTGCCCCGTACCTGTAGGCCTTACCCTTCCTGTACTCAAAGAGAGCCGCAACGTCAACCTCCCCAGTCTCGCTCCTGGTGGGCCTGAGCTTCCTGACGAAGCTCTCCTTCGCCTCCTCCGCGAGCTCGGCTGGGCAGCTGCAGAAGAGCTTGTTCTTCGTCTTAAGCTGCTGGTGTATCTCAAGGCCTACCTTGAGGCCCAGGACCTCATAGTCCAGCTCATCACTCGTGCTCATGGTACCACCTCGGGAACAGCCTCAGCTCATGCCTCGGGTTTATCTCTCCAGCCATGTTTGTCAGCATTAGCGTCTTGACCTCCTTGAGGTCCCTTGTCCTGCGGAGCACCCAGGAGAGCTTTACGTACGCAGTCTCCGGTAGCATGTCCTCAGCTGGTATCACGCCGGCCTGCAGCATGCGCCTCCCCGTGCTGTAGACGTTCAGGTTAACCCTGCCGAAGAGAGTCTGACTGGTGATAACCACGGGCACCCCTGACTCCACGGCCCTCTCAACGGAGGGTATGAGGGAGTTGGCTATGTGCCCGAAGCCTGTGCCCTCTATGATGATGCCGTGGTAGCCCCTGTCGACGAGGAAGTCTATGACCTCACTCGTCATACCTGGATAGAACTTCACCATGGCCACCCTGTCGTCAAAGCCGTTCTCAAGGCTCAGCTCGCCGCGCGGGCGGTAGCTCCCCTTGAGGACCTCTATCTTGCCCTCATACGGCCACACCTTGGCGAGCGGCAGGTCGTTTATGCTCTGGAAGGCGTCCCTCCTGCTCGTGTGCATCTTCCTCACCTTAGTGCCCCTGTGGGCCAGGGCGTACGTGTCGCCTGTCTCGCCGTGCATTACCACTGCGACCTCTCCAAAGGGAGCCCTTGCTGCAACCAGCACAGCTGCTGTTAAGTTGAAGGCAGCGTCGCTGCTCGGCCTGTCGCTGCTCCTCTGGGCCCCGACCAGCGCCACGGGGCCCGGCAGGCCTCCGTGAAAGGCGAAGGAGAGCGCCGCCGCCGTGTAGGCCATGGTGTCAGTGCCATGGGCGACCACGACGCCAGTGTAGCCTTTCCTGAAGCTCTTGGCCACCTCGTCAGCTATGGCCTCCCACGCGCGGGGCGTCATGTCCTCGCTGAATATTGACATGAACTGAATGGCGTCAATGTTGGCGTATCTGAAGGCCTCAGGCACCGAGGCCGAGAGCTCCTTTGGATCCATGTATGGATAGACGGCCCCGGTCTCGTAGTCCACCCTGCTCGCTATGGTGCCGCCAGTACCGAGTATGAGCACCCTCTCGCTTGGCGGCCTCACCTCACCCTCGGCAAGGCTTACCGGCTCGCCTGGGTGCGCCGTTAGCTCACCAGAACTAAGGACCCTGAGCGAGGCGCCCCCGGAGAGCCTTATACCCACGTTATAGCCGTTGTCAAGCTTTATGACAACTATGTCGTCAGCTGAGAACTCGCTTCTGGGCATAAGGATGCCAATGAAACTGGAGCCGTCTGGCCTCGTTATCTCAACCAGGTCACCCGGCTTGGCTGAGGCCTCCACGAGTCGCCTGGCTACCTCACCCACGTAGCCATGGTAAGCTTCCACAGGCCTTGAGGTAATGTTGCCCACCGCAGGTGTGGTGGAGGGTAAGAGTAAATAAAGAACCGCCTGGGCTCGGCCAGCTTCTAAAGAAGGTTTGAGGATGGCTGTCGCGCCAACCTTACGGCATAAGGCGTCTGAGGCTGAGCGTCGACAATTTATGTAGCTTTAAGGATAAAGCCTTCATGGGGGCGGTTTAGGCTCTTCTGGAATTCAATTTCCCGTTTCAATGGCTTAAGATTTTGATGACTATTCGTGTGCCGTCGAGGCTATATTGGCAGAGGGGTTCAGCTCTCATATAGGTTCATGTTGCCTTACGGTCATCGCCTCATCCCTGTTCCCCCGCACCCCGCTCGGGACTTCATCGGGCTTGGGGGCGCTCAGGGCCACCCCAGGGGCCCCACATCTTGAGTGCTCGGTTACGTACTCCTGTTGTATATGCTGATTACAGTGACAACTTATAACCTATATGAAAGTTGAAACAGCTACGTAGGGCGCGCTTGCGCGCCAAAATAATGTAGGTAGAGAGCGTTACGCTATAGGTCCAGTGAAGGTTAACATATGTCTTGAAGCGACCCTTGAGCTTTCTCATCTAGCCGCCCTAGGGGCGGCCTTCTTCTGCGAGGCCTTGAGTACCCTCAAGACAAACTCTACCCTGTTCTTCATGCGTGGAGGCTCGTTCTTCTTGTGCTTGGGCTCTATCTTAGGTGTGGCCTTTCTGACCTTGCCCGCCTTAGTCATTGACCCGTGCGTTGGCAAGCGACGCTCACCGCCTCACTCTAATCGCCGTCAGCTTAAAAGGATTTTCGCCTAAGTCCCTTCGGCGACCGCTTAAGGTTATAATTTCCCTTAGCTTACACTCTACCCAGACGCGGTGAAAGGCTTGAAAATTTACGTAGTTGACACGATTGCAGGCAGCCACGCCCTTGACGAGGCTGGCAGGGAGGTTGCCTTCGAGCCTGCCCCCAAATCCCTGGACGACCTCATGGCTTGCGTAATGAAGATATCGAGCGGCGAGGTTCACGAGACGTTTGCTAAGCTCGCTGAGAAGCTGAAGCAGATGAGCCCAGAGGAGGTGGTGGTTGAGAGCGAGGAGGAGGCCAAGTACCTGAGCCAGCAGGGCCTCAAGGCTTCAGCTGCCGAGGGCAACACCGTGGCGGTGTCGGTGAGGTCAAGGCTCCCTCAGCTCCTGTTAGAGTCGGGGCTTGTCAAGAGCGAGGAGGAGGTCCTCCCCTTTGAGCTCAGCGTGACCTATGAGTTTACCAGAAGGGGCCTCATGGGGGCTGCGAAGAAGCGTGACATGTTGGCGGCGCACTCGATAAGGACCATTGACGACATAGATAAGACCGTGAATCTGTTCGTCAACAGGCTGAGGGAGTGGTACAGCGTTCACTTCCCTGAACTTAACGACATAGTTGAGGACCACAGGCTCTACGTTAAGCTGGTCGCAAGCCTAGGCAGCAGGGAGAACTTCTCTGAGAGCAGCCTGAAGGAGCTTGGCGTGCCAGAGCAGCTGGCCGGGAAGATACTCGACGCCTCTAAGAGAAGCCTGGGGGCTGACATCTCAGAACACGACCTTGAGGCCATAAGGACCTTTGCCAGCATAATACTTCAGCTCTACGAGCTGAGGGACCAGCTGGAGGGCTACGTGAACAGGATAATGAAAGAGGTGGCTCCGAACATCACGGAGCTCGTGGGCCCCCTGCTGGGGGCGAGGCTCATAAGCCTGGCGGGTGGCCTTGACAGGCTAGCCACCATGCCGGCAAGCACTATACAGGTGCTGGGGGCAGAGAAGGCCCTCTTCAGGGCGCTGAGGACAGGCGGCAGGCCCCCCAAGCATGGCATAATATTCCAGTACCCTGAGATCTTCAGGGCCCCCAAGTGGCAGAGGGGTAAGATAGCCAGGGCGCTCGCCGCCAAGCTTGCCATAGCTGCTAAGGTTGACGCATTCAGCGGCAGGTTCGTGGGCGACAGGCTCAACGCCGAGCTGAGGGAGAGGATAGATGAGATAAAGAAGATTTACGCCGCGCCGCCGAAGAAGAAGGCTGCCCAGCAGCCTCAGCAGAGGTTCCGGGCGCCTCCAAGGAGGGGAGGCAGGGAGAGGGAGGGCAGGCACAGGGGCAGAGGGAGGTGATATAAGTGAAGGTTTACGAACATGACCTGTGGAAGGGCGTCTACGTTGTCGAGTTTGATGACGGGAGCCTGAGGCTCGCCACCAAGAACCTGGTGCCAGGTCAGAGGGTCTACGGGGAGCATCTCTACACCTACGAGGGCGTCGAGTACAGGGAGTGGAATGTTTATCGCAGCAAGCTTGCCGCGGCGCTGCTGAAGGGGCTTGAGGAGCTCCCAGTTAAGGAGGGTGACTCAATACTATACCTTGGTATAGCCAGCGGCACGACCGCTAGCCACATAAGCGACATAATAGGCCCAAAGGGCGTGATTTACGGCGTTGAGTTCTCCCCAAGGGTCATAAGGGACCTGCTTCAGATAGTGCCAGAGAGGAAGAACATACTGCCAATACTGGCTGACGCCAGGGAGCCCGTCAGGTACAGGCATCTGGTAGGCACAACCATGGGCCTGTACGCAGACGTGGCACAGCCTGACCAGGCTAGCATAGTTGCGAGGAACGCGAGGCTCTTCCTGAAGGACGGCGGCTACCTGCTCCTGGCCATAAAGGCCAGAAGCATAGACGTGACGAGTGAGCCCAGCGACATCTACCTCAAGGAGATGAGGACCCTAGTCGAGGAGGGCTTTGAGATAAGGGACGTGGTGCACCTGGACCCATTCGACAAGGACCACGCCATGGTCTACGCAGTCTATCACAGGAGGGCCTGATGTGAGCGGCGAGGAGAGTCCGGCGAAGCACGTAGTTAACATTTACAGGGAGGAGGTCAGGAAGCTCCAGGCCTCGTGGCCCACGAGGCAGCTGAGTCTCAGGGAGCTCAAGGGGACCCCATTTATAGAGCTCACCGACGGGACCCTTCACGAGTTCAACCAGGAGGAGGTTGACAGGCTCCTCTCACAGGTCCCAGAGTACTTCTGGGACTTCATGGCCATCCCGCTGCTTCTCCACTACATGAGGACCGAGTCAGGGATTGCTAAGTATACGGTTGTCGGCAACAGGTGGCAGATGAGGCTGGCCGAGATAATGCTCAGGGGTGACTACAGCGCCAACGGCGTGAGCGAGCTTGGAATTGAGGAGTTCCTGGAGATTATCAGAAAGTACAGGAGCCTCGTGTTCGTCTCGCTTCACTTATAAATAAGGGGGTTCAAAGAGGGCAGAAAGCCTTGCCCTTGGGCGGGTAGCTCATAATGTGACCTAAGGCTCCATTATATACCCCTTTTATACTTCTCACGCCAAGGTAGGCTTGGTGTCAAGGCCTTGGAGAGTAATCTGGTGGAGGATATTTACCAGAACTCCATAAGGGCTAGGGACGTGCTTAGGGGACTTATACACGAGACGCCGCTCGACCTCAGCTCGACGTTCTCATCGATGACAGGCGGCGAGGTCTACCTCAAGCTGGAGAACCTCCAGAAGACGGGCTCATTCAAGGTAAGGGGGGCCTACTACAAGATATGGACCCTGGGAGAGAAGGCCAAGGGGGGCGTCGTTGCCGCCAGCGCCGGTAACCACGCCCAGGGGGTTGCCTTCGCTGCCAAGCTGCTCGGCGTCAAGGCTATCATAGTTATGCCGGTCGTAGCGCCGCTGTCAAAGATACTTGCAACTAAGTCCTATGGGGCCGAGGTCGTGCTGCATGGCAACGTTGTAGACGAGTCGATGAAGAAGGCCAACGAGATAGCGGAGCAGACGGGCGCCACGCTGATACACCCCTATGATGACCCAGCCGTAATAGCTGGCCAGGGGACCATATCGCTCGAGATACTTGAGCAGATGCAGGAGCCGCCGGACGTAGTTGTGATACCAATAGGCGGGGGCGGCCTCATATCGGGTAACGCGGTCGTTTTGAAGAAGAGGCTTGGCAGCAGAGTCAAGGTTATAGGGGTTGAGCCCTCCTACGTGCCTAAGTACTCCATGAGCCTTAAGGAGGGCAGGCCTGTGAACATTACGGGCGCCCCCTCAGGCCTTATGGATGGCCTGATAGTCAAGTCTGCTGGCCACCTGACGTTTGAACTGATAAGGGAACTGGTAGACGACATAGTCACAGTAGATGATAAGGAGGTTGCCAGGGCGATGTTCCTCCTGCTTGAGAGGGGCAAGACGCTGGCTGAGGGCGCTGGGGCGGCGCCGCTGGCGGCCCTCATAGAGGGCAAGGTTGACGTCAAGGGAAAGAGGGTGGTGGCGCTAATAAGCGGTGGCAACGTTGACCTAAGCAGGTTGGCCAACATAATAAACTACGAGCTCTTCAGGACCAAGAGGCTCATAAAGTTAGTGGGCGCAGTGCCAGACCAGCCGGGCTACCTTGACAGGGTCCTGAGGAGGCTGGCCGACGCCAGGTTCAACGTGATAGACATAAGGCACGACAGGTTCTCGCCCATGCTGACACCAGGCTACGCCCTCATCGAGGCCCTCGTGGAGGCTCCCGATCCTGATGCTATACCTGAGGCGCTTCAAATGTTGAAGTCAGACGGCTTTGACTTTAAGGTCTTGGAGTCCTGAGCCTAGGCCGCCTCAGGGGCTGACTTAACAACGTTCATGTATTCTTTGTCAGAGTATATGCCCTCCTGCTCCTCCCTGACCTTCTCAAGGAGTCCTGAGGCCGTCCTTGCTACGAACTTTGCCATGGCCTCCAGGTCCTCAGCTGCTGAACCCCTTGGGTTGAAGGGCAGCGCCGCTCTCCCAAGGCTTCCCTTGCCTAGCAACCAGAGGCCAACTACCTCGGGCCTTGAGAGCTGCCTCAAGTCATCTGCCGTGATGCTACCGCCTGAGGCCCAGTACAGCTCTCTCACGAAGCTAACAGCGAGGGCCCTCCTCAGCTTGTCCCTCCACCCCTCGAAGAGCTCCAACGCTGCCTGCCTGATCCTGTTAACCGCCTCGTCAACGCTCACGCCGCTGGCCGGGCCCCTGACGGCCGCGTTGACCAGGCTCCTTGTTATGACGGGCTCTATGGAACCGTGGAGCACTGCAACAGCTGAGGCCAGCGAGCTGTGGAGGACAGCGTTCATGAAGGCCTCCTTGACGTCCCCGGGGTCAACTTTGATGCCATCAAGGAGTTGGATGACGTCGTCAGATGTGACAGGGTCCGTGGCGGCCGGCACGCCATTGACGACGATCCAGGGGACGCTCAGGACGCCGAGGTTTACAGCTCCTAGGGAGTTGATTCTGAGCAGCCTCACCTCATGAAGTCTCCCAGCCTTCATAAGGCCCCTTATCACTTCGTGACTTGTCGCGCAGGAGGGATGGAAGTAGATTGTTACCTTGGCCTCCAAGTTGCTTCAACCCGCGCGCACAGTAACCCTCTCAGCTTTTAGCGCTTAGCCACCTCTCGTAGACGCTGCTTATGCTGAAAGACTGCTTGACCTCGCTTAGGGCCAGTATGGAGGAGACCTCGACAACCCCTGGGGTTGAGGCTATGGCCTCTATGGCTGATGAGAGCTCCCTCTGGGAGGGGGCCAGGACCTTAACGAGGAAGTTGTAGGGCCCCGTGGTCTCATAGGCCTCGATAACAAAGTAGAGCCCCCTGAGCATCTCCCTCGCCTTTGCTATACTGTCAGCCCTCACCCTGACTAGAAGGAAGGCGGTGGCGTCAAGGCCCAGCTTTGAGGGGTCAGTCCTCACTGTGAAGCCCCTTATGACACCCTCGTTTAAGAGTCTCTTCACTCTCAGGTAAACCGTCGCCTCGCTTACGTTCATCTTTGAGGCTATCTCGCTCCACGGCATTCTGCCTTCCTCCTCAAGGAACTTTATCAGCTGCAGGTCCCTCTCGTCAACCGTTGGCGTCTGCTGCTTCCTCAAGGCGCATCATAAACTTTAGTCGTGGCAGGACTAAAAACGGCTCTCATCTAAGGGAGATGTACTTCATTAGCTTGGCCGCCAGCAGTGGCTTGGCCGCGAGCGCCCTCACTATCCTGCCCATGTTCATGGTGCCGAGCGCCACCTCCTCGTGAACGGCCGCAGGTATCTCAAGCATGAACCTCCTCCTGTCCTCAGGGCTTAGCCTCCTCAGAGCTGAGAGTATGGAGCTGTGCACCCTTATCGCCCTGCTTACCTTGAGCGAGCGGAGGGTCTCGCTCACGTCCTGACCCATTAGGTAGGCCCTCGCGGCCTCGTAGCCTGATATAGCTGAGGGCCTTATGCCCTCGCCCGTTAGGGGAAGCACGAAGCCAGCGGCTTCACCGACCTTGTGGAGGCCCCTGATGGAGCCCAGTGAGAGACCTCCTACCGCTATGGGCGCCCCGGCGACGCTTAGCACGTGACCGTTACCCAGGAGGTCCCTGCGCGCCTCTATGAAGCGGTCCAGCAGTCCTCTCAGAGAAGCTGGGTCGGCGAAGCCGCCGACCCCTATCTCGACCCCCTCCTCCGCCGGGAAGATCCAGTAGTATCCAACTAGCTTGGTGTCAAAGTCTATGTAGAGGTAGTCCATGCTATCAAGCCTGGGCGCCCTAACTATTGCCTGGACCCCCTGTATCTTCTCGCCGCTGTAGAAAGCGACGCCCCCGGCCAGGAGGCCTGACTTAAGGTCCCTTACCTCGCCCCCCACCCTCACGGTGCCGTTGGAGGGGTTGTAGGGCGCTGAGGTCACAAGCTCGCCGCCCGACGACTCTATAATGTCCCTTATCATGCCCTCCTTGTCAACTATGTAGCCGTTTACGGAGCCCCTAACTTCGACCGACTTTATGCCGTCGACATAGAGTACGGCCCCCCTTATCCTCGCTATAATTCTCTCTCTTGGGATCTCGAACGGCATGTCGGAGATCGTGGGCACCCCCCTGCCGCACGGCTTCACCGCAGGCCTTGGGTTGGCCTCGTAGACAACTGCACTGATGCCAAACTTTTGGGCTGCGTAGGCGGCCGCGGCCCCAGCGGGCCCAGCGCCGACTATGTTAAGGGTCTCGGACATGGGGGTGACTCCTCAAAGCTTTTACATCTTACCCGAAGTAAAAAGCCTGAGGCAGGTGGGGGTCTTGGAGTGCCCGGGCTACAGCTTCCTTGACCACACCGCTGACGTGCTCATAGAGGCGAGGGGCAGGACGAGGGAGGAGGCGCTCGAACAGGCGGGCCTGGCGGTGTATGAGATAATGACTGACACCTCAAAGGTCAGGCCGCTCACGCGCGTTGATGTAGAGGTCAACGGCTTTGACCTCTACAACACTATATACAGGTGGATAGAGCAGCTCCTAGTTGAGACAGACGCTGATGGCCTTGTGTTCAGCGTATTCAGGGTTTGCGAACTGAGCGACGACGGCACGAGGCTGGTTGCCAGGGTATGGGGGGAGAGGTTCGACCCCTCTAGGCACGAGCGGAGGATCATAGTGAAGGCCATGACCTACTCTCAGATGGAGTTCGTGCAGGAGGACGGCTGCTGGAAGCTCCGCTTCGTCGTTGACATTTAAGCTCGAGGTCTGCGGAGGACGGCTCCGTCAAGGCACGAGGTCCTTGTCACTGTATGCCCTGATGAGCTTCAGCTTGCAGGAGTCGCAGAAGTCGGGGCTCTTCAGGTCGACATCTTCAACGTCGTTACTGAATGACATCACGCACGCCCTGTTGGGGCAGTGCTCAAGGCCTAACAGGTGGCCGACCTCGTGTATGGACTCCTTGAGGAGCCTTGAGAGGAACCTACCATTATCATTGTCCTCAAGCCTAGCAGTGTAGACAGTTGCCACCCTGAGCTCCGGGTCGGCGAGGCCAAAGACAAAGTTCAGGCCGCTGACGAACGCGTCGGCCCCCACTAGGCCTAGGGCTAACCTTCCCCCCTTTAGGAGGGGGCCCAGGCTCCTGCTCAGCCACTCATTTATATCAAAGGCCTTGTACTGCATCCTGGACCACTCGTAGGCCGAGGCCGGCGGCTGAAGCGACCACATGGTGGGGTATACCCTTATGCTAATTGGGAAGTGCTTGGGCATCTCCCTGGCCACGTAGATGGCGTCCTCAGGCCTGACCCTGCCGACGGGCTGAACTATGAGTTCTATCAAATCCGCTCAGCCGAGCTCTAAGCATAAAGCCTTATTTAATAAGAGTGACGCAGGGAGGGCCTCTGCAGGGCAGGATATCTGCTGACGGTGCCACTGTGTATGTGTTGCTGAGGAAGGCCGTGGTCATAAGGCCTGAGGACTTCACGGCGTTGCACAGTCTTCCTGACGGGCCCTTCGCCCTGCTCGTGGCAATAGTGCTCAGTCAGAACTCCAATGACAGGAACTCCATAGCCGCCTATGATAACCTGAAGAGAGGCACGGGACTTGACCCGAGGAGGATACTCGAGATTGGCAACGGTCTTGAGGACATGATAAGGAGGGCAGGCATGGTCAGGCAGAAGGCCAACGCGATAAGGGGGCTCGCAAGGCTCGTGCTTGAGAGGGGCGAGGAGTTCCTCAGGAGCGGCGACATAAATGAGGTCAGGGAGGCTCTGCTCTCAATAAGGGGCATTGGCATGAAGACCGTTGACGTCTACCTGTCGCTCTACAGGAGGATCCCCAGGTTTGCCGTGGACACGCACGCCAGGAGGATAGCGGCAAGGTGGGGGCTTATAAGGCCCAACGCCAGCTATGAGGAGGTCTCTGAGGCCCTGCTGAACTTCTTTGGCCCTAAGAGGGCCGACGAGGCCCACAGGCTCTTAATAGCCTTTGGGAGGACATATTGCACGGCCAGAAGCCCAAGGTGCTCGGAGTGCCCCCTGAGGCCGTACTGTCCCTCGGCTGCAGCGAGTGCCCGAGGCTAGTGGCGACATCGCTCCCTGGCAGGGACTACTGGGCCCTTGAGGAAATCATGGATACCGTCGTAGCAAGAGACCCGGCGGCTAAGGTTAAGGCGACAGGCTACAGGGGGGTCTTCGAGGTCCTCTCGGGCCAGGACCCTCAGGGGCTGGCGGTACAGTTTCTAATGTATAATCACGCCTTCATAGCTAGGGTGCTCCCGGTCCTGGCCTGCGCCATACCTGTTAAACTTAAGGAGGCCCTCTCAGGCCTCGGGCTGAGCGGCCTCAGGGCTAGGCTTGAGTTCAAGGCGAGAGAGCCGCTTAAGGGGACCCTGACCGAGGACCTCGTCAGGTCAGCGCTGGCCTCGGCCGGGGTCATCTTAGTTGGCAGGCGCGAGGGCGGGGTGATCATAGACGTTGAGAGCCTCGGCAAGTGCGTTATAATTTCCTTTGGGGAGCCCAGGAGCTGTGGTCCGAGGTGCACAGTCCTGGTCCCGTCTAGGAGCCTGTAATACCGCCGCGGGACCCTCAGGGCGCATTCCAGCGACCTTAATGCAAATCTATTAATAAGTCCAGGGCCTCTTCCGTTAACCAGAAGTAGTAGGTTACCCTACTGGGCCGGAGGATATCCCCATGATAGTGGGCAGGATATTCAGCGACAGGAGGGTCTTCGAGGAGACCTACGTGCCGAGGACGCTGCCAGTTAGGGACCAGGAGGCCGAGACCCTCCTGAGCAGGTACACGTCGCGCTTCAGCGAGGGCCCAGGGGCCACTGATGTAACTGTGATATATGGCTCAATAGGAAGGGTTGGCATAGGGAAGACAACGCTAGCTAAGTATGTAGCGTACTCGCTTCAGGAGCACTTGAGGGGCAGGGGCGTCATCCTGAGGCCTGTCTACATAAACGTCTATGGGGCCCCCAGCATACACCAGATGCTCTCGAGCGTTGTCTCAGAGCTAGGCGTTAACATACCTGTCAGGGGCACCGCTGCCATAGAGATGCTAAAGGCCATAACCGACTACCTCTACATAAAGGACTCCTACGCGCTCGTGGTCCTTGACGAGTTCCAGTCCCTCCTCATGTCAAACAGGTTGAGCAACGAGGACCTCTACATGCTGCTCAGGGTCTACGAGGAGATACCGCCTAAGGACAACGTGAACAGGCTCAACTTCCTCCTGGTTTCGCAGGACTTCAGGGTTCTGAGCTACATGAGGGAGAGGATACCCCAGGTCGAGTCGCAGATAGGCTTCAAGGTCTACCTAAAGCCGTACTCCGCTGAGGAGCTGAGGGCAATTCTTGAGCAGAGGGCGGCCCTGGGCCTCGTGGACAGCGCGTGGAGCGACGACGTAATAGGCATGATAGCTGACTACTACGGCTACTCTGAGAGAGGGGGAGGAGGGGACGGGAGCGCCAGGAGGGCAATACTCACCCTCAGGATGGCGGCAGAGATGGCTGAGGCCGAGGGGGCCTCCAGGATAACGGAGGAGCACGTGAGGAGGGCCATAAGCGCTGACGCTATATCAAACATACCGCTTGAGGTCATGAGGTCCCTCAACCTCCATGAGCTTCTGATACTTATGGCGGTCTCAACACTGATAGCCACGAGGGGCGGCTGGCTCTCGACGGGTGAGGTAAAGGGAGAGTACGAGAGCCTTGCCAGGGCCTACGGCGAGGAGCCCAGGAGGCACACGCAGTTCTACGAGTACCTCAAGGAGCTCTCAAACGCCGGCCTGCTCGAGGCGAGGGTGAGCAACCTGCCGCAGAGGGGCAGGACCACGATGGTGAGGCTGCCGCCTGAGATACCCGCTGACAGGCTGAGGGAGGTCGTGGAGTCAATAATCATGGACAGGGCGGGAGGGCCTAAGGTGCCCCAGTGAGGTGGTCTTCATTGAGGGCCGAGGACATCCTCTCCAGCAAGGGGAGGGTCAAGGTCCTCAAGGTCCTGCTCAGCGAGGGGCAGGCAAACATAACGAGAATAGTCAAGGAGTCTGGGCTGAACCACAGGCTCGTTGAGAGGCACCTGGAGGAGCTCGTCAGAATGGGCATAGTGCAGGAGAGAAGGTATGGCAGGCTGAGGATGTTCATGGTTGATCTCAGGGACCCCAAGGTAAGTGGACTGAGCGAGGTGCTCAGGCAGCTGGAAAGCCTCTGAGCCAGACCTTAAAGCCCTCCCCTTCACCTAAGCCCTGGCGAGAGCATGGCTCACATGGTTGACGTTACTCAGAAGCCGGTGATCTACAGGGAGGCCGCGGCCTCAGGGGAGATAGTTCTGAGGCCCGAGACCGTGAGGAGGATAAGGGAGGGCAGGGTTGAGAAGGGCAACGTCGAGGCGGTGGCGTCAGTCGCCGCAATAATGGCAGCCAAGGACTCCTCCAAGATCATACCTCTGGCGCACCCAATACCTATAACGGGCGTCGACGTCAGCTTTGACTACACCGAGAGCTCCGTCAGGGTTAGGGTAACCGTTAGGACTAAGGCTGAGACGGGCGTTGAGATGGACGCCCTCGCGGGCGTCATGGCCGGCCTCCTTGCCATCTGGGACATGGTGAAGGCCTATGAGAAGGACGAGCACGGCCAGTACCCGGTGACCTCAATAAGGAACGTCGTGGTGGAGTCAAAGCTGAAAGGTCAGCCTGGGGACAGCAGCTCCTATAGCCCGTGAGGCGCTGCAAAAGTACAAGGATGTTTATTCCCTGGCGTCAGGCATGAAGCGGGGGTGCGAAGTGAGGGTCCACGACGCGCTTAGAAAAGCATTCACTAAGTACAACGCCTATGCCGACCCCTTCACCCTGATGGAGATAGAGAACTTCGTAACAGCGGCCCTCAAGGACGGCCCTGAGAGCAGCAGCATGAGGACACTCGTAGACAACCTTGAGGTCATTCTCAGGAGGTCTGAGGACCCAGACGCGGAGGGTAAAGCCAGGCAGATAGCGGAGTACGTGATTCAGCTCTGCTCCTCAGGGTGCAGCTGATGAGCCTCAACAGGAACTCCTTGGCGGCCCTCCTGGCTGGAGGGGAGCCGCTCGTAATACACCACTGGGACGCCGACGGAGTAACCTCGGCAGTAACGATAGCACAGTTCGTGGGGCGGGGCGTCTCCTTCCTTGCGCCCCCCTTCACCTACAGGCCCAAGGCAGACTTCATGAACGTAGTTGCTGGGCTGTCAGCTGACAAGGACCTTGTGCTAGTGGTGGATTACAACGTTCAGCCCGAGGTCTACGCCTCGATAGTGGCGGCCGCAGCCGGTAAGCCGGTCGTAGTCATCGATCACCACGTGTCGGCCTACCCTAGGGTCGCCAACTTTTACTATTACAACCCTGCGGCCGAGGGCGACCCCATGGGCCTGTGGCCGAGCGCGGCCCACGTGATAGCGGATGCCCTGGGGTTCTACGACCCCATGTTGATAGCTGTAAGCATTTACGGCGACCTGTGGGAGGAGGCCCTGAACAACAGGGTCTACAGGGCCTACATGAACGAGCTGGGCCTTGACGTTGAGAGGGACTCAGGCCTCATAAGGGAATGCGCCATGCAGCTCTGGGCCTCGGAGGCTGCAAGGCTTACTGACGTCATAGGTGGCCTGGCCTACTCACTAGCATATGGCGGCGTCGACCCATGTCAGGCCATACTCAGCGACCCAAGGATGACAAACGCCAGGGAGGCCGTGGAGGCTGACATGAGGAGGGCTATCAACGACGCCGAGAGGGGTGAGACGCTGGGCGGCAGGGTAATGATATATGGAATAAAAGCAAGCTACAGGGTGACAGGCATGATAGCCAGGCAGCTAGCAAGGCAAAACCCAGGTAAGGCGGTGGTGGTTTACTCGCTTGAGGGCGGCGTCGGCAAGGTCTACGTCAGGGGGCTTAGGGACTCAAGGCCTCTCATAGAGCGGCTTCGCTCAAAGGGCCTCAGCGCAGGTGGCAAGAGCCAGCTGGGCAACAATGTCGTCTCCCTCGAGGTGCCCCAGGAGTCCCTTGACGTCACCGTAAAGGAGGTCATAAGGTCCATGGAGGAGCTCGCTGGGTCCATACTCCTGGCCTAAATAATGTCAGTTATAAGTGACGCGAGGAGCCTAAGCGAGTTCGCAGGGCTTCTTACGAGCGCCCTTAGGGCGCCGTAGTAGGCCCTCCAGCTCCTGGCAGACTCTCTGAACAGGCTGAAGTGAATGTCATAGTCCACCTTGCCTGAGACCTCCTCGGCCAGCCCTGACGACGTGGCAGCGTAGACGAGGAGGTCAACAGCCTCGGGGCGTGAGTGAAGGAGCTTTGACATGTGGTAGCTCCTCCTCAGCCCCCTGTTAACGCTCTTCACAGAAGCCTCAAGGGCGTCAGCGACGTTGATTCCTTTGGCTATCATCCGCTGGGCCATCCTTGAGGCTGCCGCAGAGGGGTACAGCCCGCCGCCCGTGAGCGGCTTGTTCATGGAGGCGGCGTCCCCAACGACAACTACCCTGCCGAGCCTCACCTTATCTGACGGCGGGCCAGTTATTATGGGGCCCCCATACGTCTTCACGATGTCACCTTCTACATTGTGGGCCTTCATGGCCTCCCTGAGCTTTGCAGCTAGGACGCTGGGGCGTCTCGACGCCGTGCCGACGACGCTCACGGACCTCAGGGTCACCCTCCATGAAAAGAAGCCATCCGAGGTAGTTTCATCAAACTTCGCCTCAAAGTCAGGGCTTCCGCCGTCCTCGGCCTCTGCATTGACGCCATAAGTCACCTCTCCGTTAAAGCCTATTCCAAGCTGTCTCCTAGCGGTTCCGTTGAAGCCCTCTGCGAGGATCACGACGTCATAGCTTTTGCCTAGGGGGAGGACAGTTCCATCCGGGAGGGGCCTGGTCTTCATGCCGTCTATGAACTTAACGCCCTCGGCCTCTGCCCCCTCAAGCATGAGCTCCTCCAGCCTCACCCTGTTCAGCTTCACTATGGGCTGCGAGGCCCTGAGCCTGAGGGAAAGCCTTGGACCTGATATCACGAAGCTCTCTATGACCCCCAGCTCTGACTTGAGGGCAGGGCCGCCTATCATCTCCTCTGTGGCCCTTGATATGAGGCCAGTGCAGTGCTCAGGGAAGCCGACCCTTCTGTGCTCCTCAAATAGGTCAACGTTGACTCCAGCCTGCGCCAGTGCCGTGGCAAACATCAGGCCTGAGAATCCTGCTCCTATTACAGCCGCCCTCAAGCCCTGGACCTGCAAGTGCGCGCGCACTCGCAATAGCTAAAAATTCAGATGCTCACCTGCCCTCGGGATCAAAGTTGAGCGCGCATGATATTAGCGTAGCCTTTGAGAAGATGGACTCCTACGCAGGGCCCCTGACAATAGTCAACCTGCGGAGGCTTGAGGAGAAGGGGCTGGCTAAGGTCAGCGAGATGCCATACTCAATAAGGGTGCTGCTTGAGAACATAGTCAGAAACTATGACGGCTTCATAGTGAGGGACGAGGACCTCGAGACAATATTCAACTGGAAGGAGAGCGCCGGTAAGGTTGAAATGCCCCTTCTGCCCGCGAGGGTCGTCATGCAGGACCTCACCGGCGTCCCGGCTGTAGTGGACCTGGCGACTATGAGGGACCAGTTCACCAAGATGGGCTATGACCCAAACCTTGTCAACCCCCTAATACCTGTTGACCTGATAATAGACCACAGTGTTCAGGTAGACTACTACGGCACCGCCCTGGCGCTCAAGAAGAACATGGAGAAGGAGTTCGAGAGGAACTCCGAGAGGTACAGGTTCCTGAAGTGGGCTCAGAAGTCCTTCCAGAACCTGAGGGTCGTGCCGCCTGGCAAGGGCATAATACATCAGATAAACCTTGAGTACCTTGCAAAGGTGGTCTGGGTAGGAAACGACAGGCGCAGGGGCCTTATGGCGTACCCCGACAGCGTGCTCGGCACCGACAGCCACACGACGATGATAAACGGCCTCGGCGTGCTGGGCTGGGGCGTCGGCGGCATAGAGGCGGAGGCTGTCATACTTGGCCAGCCCTACTACATGCTAGTGCCCCCAGTCGTCGGGGTTAGACTGGTCGGCAAGCCTAAGGAGGGTGTAACGCCAACCGACATAGTGCTCTACATAACGGAGCTGCTCAGGAAGGCTAACGTCGTCGGCAAGTTCGTTGAGTTCTTTGGCCCGGGCCTCAAGTACCTGAGCGTCCCTGACAGAGCCACAATAGCAAACATGGCCCCAGAGTACGGGGCTACAATGGGCTACTTCCCGATTGACGGGGTCACTGTAAACTACCTGGTGCAGAGCGGCAGGGACCCGAGGCACGCGGCCTTTGTCGAGGAGTACGCCAAGAGGGTCGGCCTCTGGTATGACGAGAGCGCTCCTGAGCCCTCCTACAGCCAGGTCATAGAGGTCAACCTGAGCAACGTGGAGCCAGCCATAGCGGGGCCTGCCCACCCAGAGGACAGGATACCACTCGCATCAGCCAAGGAGGAGCTCACGTCGATCATGGAGTCCTATGTCAAGTCCCAGGGAAGGCAGAGGAAGTCAGCAAAGCTCATCATAGACGGCGAGACCTACGACGTCGGCGACGGCATGGTAATAATAGCTGCCATAACCAGCTGCACTAATACCAGCAACCCGACTAACCTAATAATGGCAGGTCTGCTGGCCAAGAAGGCCGTTGAGCGCGGCCTGAGGTCTAAGCCGTGGGTTAAGACGAGCAACGCCCCAGGCAGCAGGGTCGTCACGACCTACCTTGAGAGGCTCGGCCTGATGCCCTACCTTGAGGCCCTTGGCTTCCACATAACTGGCTACGGCTGCACTGTCTGCATTGGCAACACTGGTCCGCTGAGGAAGGAGGTCGAGGACTTCATAAAGGCTGAGAAGGTCTACACAGCTGCAGTGCTCAGCGGTAACAGGAACTTCGAGGGCAGGATACACCCGCTGGCCTCAGGGGCCTTCCTGGCGTCGCCCCCGCTCGTCGTCGCCTACGCCCTGGCTGGCAGGATAGACATAGACTTCAACAGGGAGCCCATAGGCTACGACCCCAACGGCGAGCCCGTGTACCTCAAGGACATATGGCCCTCCGCTGAGGACGTCGCTAAGTACGTGCAGGGAGCCCTCGACCCAAAGGAGTTCCAGGAGAAGTACAGCGACGTGTTTGAGGGCACGGAGGAGTGGATAAAGCTCGAGGCTCCGGCCAGCCCGACGTTCCAGTGGGACCCAAACAGCACCTATCTAAAGAGGCCGCCGTTCTTCGAGGGCATGACTGAGAGCCCGGAGCCGCTCAAGGACATAAGGGGCGCCAGGGTGCTCATTTATGCCCCAGACAGGATAAGCACGGACCACATAAGCCCCGCCGGGGCCATAAGCCCGAGCTCAAAGGCGGGTCAGTACCTCATGAGCCTTGGGGTGAAGCCCGAGGACCTCAACACGTGCGGCAGCAGGAGGGGCAACCACGAGGTCATGATGAGGTGCACCTTCGACAACCCCAAGTTCAAGAACCTGCTGACGCCTGACAAGGTGGGAGGCTACACAATATATTGGCCCACCAAAGAGGTCATGCACGTCTTTGACGCAGCCGTGAAGTACAGGCAGGCCGGCATACCAGTGATAGTGCTTGGCAGGGCGCAGTACGGCGTGGGGAGCAGCAGGGACTGGGCCGCGAAGGGACCGTACCTGCTGGGCGTCAAGGCCGTCATAGCTAAGAGCTTTGAGAGGATACACAGGAGCAACCTTGTCGGCATGGGCATAGTGCCTATAGAGTTCATGTCAGGTGAGGGACCTGATGAGCTAGGCCTCGACGGGAGCGAAACCTACGACATCATAGGGCTCTCAGACCTGACCCCTGGGAAGATACTTACCATAAGGGCCACCAAGCCCGACGGCAGGGTTATAGAGTTTAAAGCGAAGGCCAGGGTCGACACACCAATAGAGGTCGAGTACATAAGGCACGGCGGCATACTGCACTACATGCTCAGGAAGCTGGCGGAGGAGGCCAAGGAAAAGGGAGGCAAACGTTAGATCTCATAAAACTCTTCGGGCTTTTTCAAGTCTAAACATAAGGAAGTAAGGGTGGGGGCATGGAAGCCTTACAAAACAGCTCTTTTTGATGAAAGTATAGGGTGATCTCTCCTAGGAGCTTCGTCCTCTAGAGCTATCACCCCCACTTATGTGGGACAACAGGAGCTTAAATGCTCTTCTACATATGCCGCTCTGAGAGTGCCGTGCCCGCATCTCCTTAGCGCGCTGACCCTGGGCCTGCCGCCAACAATGTTGAGTATATTTGCGTTAGAAGAAGCCAATAAAGTAAACCACGAGGCCGTTTACGTTAACAACGACCGTAGCTATAAGCATGGCCAGGGGCGCGGCCTCGCCTGCAAGTATAATCGTGGCCGTCCCAAACATAAGCAACGATATAAGGGACGCCCGGCCCCCAAATGAGAGAAAGAAAAGAAGAGCTCTCAAAGGCCTAGCTTCCCACTACACTTCTCCTTGTTTTAGTAGAAGCTCAATCTTCGAACCTGACACTGGCGATGACCACCTACACGGCCTCCACTTATGTCACGTACAGCTTCTCAGAGTTTGACTTCGCACTGTACGGGCTTGCCATGGAGCTTGTCGGGCTGGTGGAGGCCCTGTGGTGGGTTTTAGAAGGCTATGACGTGAGAATGAGGTCAACGGATTCTCTATCAGCGATACCGTCAAAGCCATCCTATAGGCCGCTGCCATGAAAAGGGTTTTGATGAAGTAATTGTTACATAAGTTTAAAGGGTTTGTTTTTCTGTGTGCAATATGTGGGATACCTGCGTTGGAGCCCCCGAACTACTTAGAGCTGCTAGACTACCAGGACGACGGCATAGCCATTAAGGTATGGGACGAGGCGATTAAAAATCTGACATCTAAGGAAGTTAGGGCTAAGGTAATGGCTCACCGCACAAGGATCCTCTCGATGCTCTCCTCGAGCAGTTTGCAGGTCAGAATGGCCGCCTGGCTTATTGCGGTGACCCTGCTCAGGGAGGGGCTCCTGAGCGATGATGTGCTGAGGCCCCTGGGAAGTTATTATATAGAGGCGCTGAAGTCTATAGGGCCCGATGACTACTCAAAGGCTATATTTGTCTCCGTGGCCCCTGAGCTGATTTTAAGAGGTATAATAAGCAGGGATGAGGTCAAGTCGGCCAGCGATGCCATATGGAGGCTGGTCGACAGGATGGGGGCCGATCTCCCCCAGCTAGCTCATGTAGTGGAGGAGCTGCTCAGGATCGGCGCGCTTTCAAGGAAGGGTCGGCCCAGCAAAGTCAGAGTCCTAAGCGACGATGCCATAATTCTTTAAGTCTCACTAAACTTTTTAACCTCCCCTAAACCTGCTATAAGAGCAGGCAGGTGATCCTCCTGAGTTGAAACGACGAAAGTCAGGGAAGTTTATGTATGTAGCCCAGGGCCTGGCGGTACTCACATCGCTGGCCTGGGTCTTGGCGTCGCATCACGCCTACCTGGGAGAGTTAGTAGGAGCCCTTGGAATATCAATGATAGATGACGTAGTCATAGCTACCGTTCCCCTGCTAATTAAGGCCCTGAAGGCCATAGGGGCAGTTAAAGGGTCAAGTTCTGCCTGAGCTTAAGTCCCTCCATATGGAGGCCGCCGCGCTCGTGCCAATCCTAAACCTTGAGGGGTCCGGTGGCCTTCCAGAGGCCTCAAGGAGCTCTTGTACCTGCCTCAGGGTCCTTATGCCGCCGGCGGCCTTTATTCCAAGGGAGGGGTTGTACCTGTTTGCAACCTCTGCCATAAGCCTTACGTTGTCTGCCTGGGCCCCTGGCATGTTTCCTATAGACGACGCGTACTCCCTGTCCTCAAAGCCTGTGCTGGTCTTTATGAAGTCGGCCCCTGAGGTGGCAACGGTCTCATAGAGCTTCAGCTTCTCGTCCCTCGTGGTGTACGCGTCCTCCACTACGACCTTTATTACTAGGCCCTCCCCGTGGGCAGCCCTAACAACCCTCCTCAAGTCCCTGGCCACCTCGGCCCAGCGGCTCGACTTAACCAGCGTGATGGGCGCTACTACATCCACTTCATCTGCCCCGTTAGCGGCAGCCCTAACTATGGCCTGTACCCTGGACTCCGTGTCCATGGATCCAAAGGGAAAGTCTATGACTGAGCATACCTTCAGGTCGGCCCCTGCGTCGTCCACTAGGCTCCTGGCGAGGCTCACGTAAACTGGGTTCACGCAGATCGAGTGGCAGCCGAAGCTGACAGCTTCGTTGAAGACCCTCCTCACGTCTTCAAGCGTTGAGTAGGGCTTGAGCAGCGTGTGGTCGATGAGCCTCATGAGGCTCAGGTCAGCCATCAGCGCTCCCCTGGAGGTAAGCTTATTGGCGTTATTAAGTATAAGGGGATAGGTGGGCGCTTGGAGCGCTCAAAGACTGTTAAGGAGCTCCTTGACGAGCTCGGCGAGGAGAAGGTAATAGCTGACAGGAACGTGGTGGGCCTTTACTCCAGGGAGCCGGACGGCCTCACGGCCCAGGCCGAGGCTGTAGTCTTCCCCTCGACGCCCCAGGAGGTCAGCAGGGTGGTGGCCACCTGCTACGCTAATGACACGCCAATATACCCGCAGGGGAGCTCGAGCAGCCTCTCAGGCAACGCTGTCCCGCTCAATGGGGGCATAGTCCTCAGCCTTGAGAGGATGTCGTCGATACTTGACGTCAGCCTCGTTGACTCAACGACTGACGTGGAGCCCGGCGTCAGGATAGATGACCTGAACGTGGAGCTCTCAAAGCGCGGCTACATGTTCCCGGTAGACCCGGCCAGCCAGGCGGTAGCAACCGTGGGCGGGTCAATAAACAACGGGGCGGGCGGCATGAGGGGAGCTAAGTACGGTACAATGAAGGACTGGGTCAACGGCCTTGAGGTGGTCTTAGCTGACGAGGCCGGCACAAGGCTCGAGCTCGGCTGCCGCACTGTAAAGTGCAGGGAGGGCTACGATCTCGTGAGGCTCATAGTTGGCAGCGAGGGCACCCTAGCCGTAGTCACAAGGGCTACCTTAAGGATAGCCCCGTTGCCTGAGAAGGTTGTCACGGCGTTGGCCTTCTTCGACGACATAGAGTCCCTCATGAAGGCATACATATCAATAAAGTCAAGCAGGGTCCAGCCCTACATAGCCGAGTTCATGGATGCCCCAACTGTTGAGATGGCATCACAGGCGGTTAGCCTGCCCTTCGAGGCAAAGGGCGACATGCTCCTTGTAAGCCTCGAGAGCACCCCGGAGAGCTCTGAGAGGCACCTCAGGTGGCTCGAGGACCTCATGAGGTCATCAGGGGCCAGGGACGTCTACACTGCTGAGAGCGAAGCTGAGGCCGAGCCGCTCTACCAGCTCAGGAGGTCCCTCTTCCCCGCCCAGGTGAACATGTTCAGGAGGGAGGGCAGGCCCTTCCAGCTCTTCATCGAGGACATAGTGGTGCCGCCCTCCAGGGTGCCTGATGCAATAAGGGCCCTGAGGTCGCTTGACTCAAAGTACGGCATAACGTCGTCGCTAGGCGGCCACATAGGCGACGGGAACCTGCACCCGGCCATAGGCTTCGACCCCACAGACCCTGAGTCCTCAAAGGCTGCGGCCCAGTGGTTTGATGACGTCGTTGACGTTGCATTGAGGCTTGGAGGGGCTGTGAGCGCTGAGCACGGCATAGGCATAATCAAGAGGGAGGCCCTCAGGAGGGCCGTGGGGGAGAGGCAGCTGGAGCTCATGAGGGCCATAAAGGCAGCCTTCGACCCGAGGGGCATACTCAACCCAGGCAAGCTCTTCAGTGACAAAAAGGGTTACAACTGAAAAGCCTCGCCTTTTAAGGCGGGGAGGAGGTCAGCGTGTGAGCCTGTAGAGGCCGCTCTGGGCCATCAGGTTCAGCTGCAGGGAGTCCACCTGGCCGTGAGGGGTCCTGACGACCCTGCCTGCAGCCCTGTTCTCAGCCCTGACCGTCTGCACTTCCACTCCCTGCACTTCTCTACTTCTGTGGGTTTTTAAACAGTAATTCTAACCACAGAATCTGTAAAAATAGACATTAACAGATAATGAAATGTGTACAGGCAGAGACCCACCTTAAGTGGTTATCGCCTTGGCTAGCCCGGGCAGTGAGTCTATCGGCAGTCCCTCTTGACGCCGATCCTGTACGCAAAGGGCTGGAGCAGCGCTGCAGCCGCTATTGGGTATAGCTCAGCCATGTCTCTGGCCGGCTGAAGGGGCAGGGAGCCTGATCCTCTGAAACCTCAAAATAACTTGGCATGCCTGGCTCTCAGCTCCTCCACGACCCTGGAGTAGAGCTCCACAGCCTCCTCCCTAGACATTATCACTATATTGGGCACCGGTCCCTCGCCAGCACCATGGGGCCGTGCCTCAGCTCCCCGAGCTGGACGCCCTCGGCGTGCATCATGGCTGCCTCCCTGAGCTTCAAGCTCCTCTTCATAGTAGCCATTGGGACGGCGGCCTATGGGCTCAGGTGGGCCCTCGGCCTCCCAGCAGTTAAGTACGCCTCGCGACCCTCATGGGGGCTTCATAGCTTACTTCTCCACAATAGCGCTTCTAGAAGGCCTCAGGCTCATCAGGGGCAAGCAGGTCAGCCAGGCAGACCCGCCGGCCTCGGGGCCGTACTTCTCAGGCCTCGCCCTCACGGCCCTCAACCCGTTCTTCCTGCTCTGGCGGCTCACAGTGGGTCTCGTCCTAGTCGCCCTCACGACCATCATGGCCGGGGCCTACGCCCTCGTTGCGCTCCTCTAGGGCTTCCTGGCTATCAGGACTCCCTCTAGGGTAGGCACCACGGCGAAGCGCTACCCAGCCCTGATCAGCACCTGGAAGGTCTCGGCAGGAGGAGGCGGCCTTATGGCGTTATGGAATACCGCCAGGCCGCCGCGCTTGAGCTTCCTGAGCAGGAGCTCCGCTACCTTAGGGTACATGCAGACGTGGACATCTACAAAGGCAGTGTCGATACTCTCATCGTCAACGCCCTCTAGCAGACCCACGGCGTCGCCCTCAGCGAATGATACCTTGGCCCTCTTGAGCTCAACGCCCCTGAAGAACTCCTGGGCAGCCTTAACCCTGTCGCCCCCTAACCTCAACGGCTATCACATCGCACTGGCCTGAGCAGGCCTCCTCGAGGGCCTTTGATATCCAGAGGGTAGAGTACCCCATGGCTGAGCCCAGGTCGAGCACCTTGACCCCTGAGGCCCCGCTCAGGTGGGTGAAGAGCACCGAGTAGAGGACGAGGCCGTCACGCTCACGATAGTGGTAGCTATTATCATGGCCAGCGCGGCGCCGCTGCCGGCCAAGGCTATCATGGCTGTCCCAAACGTTAACATTGATATGAGTGGGGCCTGGCCGCCAAACGATACGAAGAGGAGGTCCCTGAACCTCAGCTGTTTGGGGGCCTTGTGCCTTGTAGCCATCTTTGCCGAGGCCTCCTGGGCCTGCGTCAAGCTCAATCCATGACCTCTTTCTCTGTAAGCGGCCTAAAAGGATTAGAAGGTCAAACGCGCATTAATAATAAGCAAGGCAGGTTATGCCGTTGAGGCCCTCGTCCTCAGGAAGTCAACTACTGTCTGGGTGAACCCGGCCGGGTCGTCCAGGTAGCATGCGTGCCTCTCGCCTATCCTCACGAGCTCGGCCGTGCTGACCCTGCTTATGACGGCCTCAGCGTTTTCTATTGGCGATACGTCGTCGTGGCTGCCCCATATTAGAAGTATAGGCTTCCCCGTCAGCACCTTGAGCTGAGGACCGTGCCTCGCCAGGTCAACAGCTCCCACGAGCACTAGGCCCAGCACCCTGTCAGGGTGGGCCAGGGCGTACATGGCAACCGTGTTGCCCCCGAGGCTGGCCCCAAGGAGCACGCCCGAGGAAAAGTTTACCATAGGCAGAAAGTCCTCCAGGAACTTGACGCCGCCGCCGAAGCCGTACTTGCCCTGCGGCGTCTCGCCCTGGCCAGGCGGGTCTACAGAGATGGCCCTGAAGCCGGCGTCGGCCACGGCCTTTACTAAGCCCACCTGGACCCAAGTCCTTGCGTTGAAGGCGGCCCCCGGCATCATGACGACCGGGGTCCCTGAGCCCTCCTCTATGTAATGAACTCTGACTCCTCTAACGTTAACGTACTTGTCGGGCACGCCGCTCGCCCAGGCGGCGAGGGAGCCGCAGGTTAAAACGGGCCCCGCCGCTTAGGGCCTGGGCCTCCCTATTCTGAGGCCCGCCCTCCTTATCATACCTATGGCGTTCTTGGTTATGTCAAGGTTGCAGGAGCCGTGCGAATTGCACCAGGCCTCGCACTCCTTCGCCAGGTCCTTGCTTGAGTACACCATGCCGCAGGCCTCGCACGCGAAGAACCTGGAGTCCCCAATTACAACCTCGAGCATTGAGGGCCACCGGAATATTTCTCAGCTGTTGGGGGCCTTTAAGTGGGCCTATATATGGGGCCTGTGGACTTGGCGCCGCTGCCCCGTTAGCCCACGCCGAAGCCCCGGCGAGAGCTTAAAATGTAGAGAACAACTGTTCTCTAAGGTGTGCCAGGTTACCCAAGGACCTGGGCCTGACACTTGACAGGGCCAGGTCAGGGCCCACACGTTAACATTCGCCTCCACAGCCGTAGAGTTCTTCATATGGAGCGTATTAAACGCCCTCGCCTACGCCGTTTACCCGGTGTACCAGAACGTCGCCTACATAGTGGTGGTCGCCCCCATAGGAGACCTCACCCTCTCCTGGCTCTCTGACAGGGCCCTGGGAAGGAAGAACATGTACATAGTTACCATGAGCCTCTACGGGGCAGGCAGCGCCATAATTGCGGCTGACCTCCTCCTGCTTAAGCCAGGGCCGGCCCAGATGGCCATTTTCCTGGCGGTCTACACGCTCTCAATGATAGGGGTCGAGGGCGAGGTGCCTGTCGGCCTGGCGCTGCTGGCGGAGATAATGCCGGTCAAGTGGAGGCATAAGGCCCTGGTGCTCAGCCCCAACTTCGAGAACATAGGCGCCGCCGTGGGGGTGGCTGCTAGTGTTATAGGATGGTCTCCCTCCTGGCAGGCCTGGGCGCGTAGAGCGCGTTATGTGCCAAGGTTATAGCCGCGGCGGGCAGGGACGCTGCCACTAAAATTGTTATGAGGGCGGCTGAGGTCCTTGAGAGGGCTCTGCCCAAGAATGAGTGAAATGAAAGTGTGGGGGCAAACGCTTTCCACAGCAAGGGAGGCGCTAAGGAGGCGAACCTTTTATTTTTAGTAAAGTGCTAGCTTCACTGTTTAGACGTGGTCAGCCTGCTGCGCAGCCGCGAAGTTGACAGACACACGCCTGCCCTGAAGGGTGAGGCCCCACCGTGTGAACACTTATTAACATGGCCCCGCGGTAGTCTGGTGAACTAAGATGGACCCGCTGAGGCTCGTCGCCCTCACCGTTGCCATAAGCGCCAGCGGTGCCCTCTCGCCCGGTCCCCTGTCGACGGCCGCAATGATTAACGGCGCCAGGTGGTCGTGGAGGGCTGGCCTAAGGATGGCGGCCGGTCACATGACTTTTGAGCTCCCGTTCGTCGTCGCCATTGGCATGGCCGCCTACGAGCTGAGGTGGGCCCTGGGGCTCCCGGCCGTCAGGTATGGCCTAGGGGCCCTCATGGGGGCATTCATAGCCTACTTCTCCGCGACGACCATCCTGGACGGCCTAAGGTACCTCAGGGGCCGGCAGGCTGCTCAGGTGGACCCGCCGGCCTCGGGGCCGTACTTCTCAGGCCTCGCCCTCACGGCCCTCAACCCGTTCTTCCTGCTCTGGTGGCTCACAGTGGGCATGGCGCTCGTGGAACTGGCCTCAACGATGGGGCTCCTGCTTGGCTACGCAGTGATGTACCCCAGCCACGTCTGGATGGACTTCGCCTGGCTCACCCTGCTCTCCTCCCTCGGCCACCAGGGTAGGAGGCTGTCAGGCAAGAGCTACGGGGCGCTCCTCGTGGCCCTGGCAGCTGTAATGGCTGTCGCCGGCGCCTACGCCCTCTCCGCGCTCCTCTAGGGCTTCCTAGTTATCAGTATGCCCTCCAGCGTCGGCACCACAGCGAAGCGCCAGCCAGTGCGGCTGAGCACCTGGAAGGTCTCAGCTGGGGGAGGGGGCCTTATGGCGTTGTGGAACATGGCCACCCCGCCGCGCCTCAGCTTCCTCAGGAGGAGCTCGGCCACCTTAGGGTAGAGGCTCACGTGGACGTCAACGAAGGCTGCGTCAACGCTCTCATCATCAATTCCCTCCAGGAGGCTCACGGCGTCGCCCTCTACGAAGGAGACCCTCGCGCTCCTGAGCTCCACACCCTTGAAGAAGTCCTGGGCAGCCCTCACCCTCTCGCCCCTCAGCTCGGCAGCTATGACGTCACACGGGCCAGAGCACGCCTCCTCGAGGGCCTTTGATATCCAGAGGGTAGAGTACCCCATGGCTGAGCCCAGGTCGAGCACCTTGGCTCCTGAGGCCCCGCTCAGGTGAGTGAAGAGCACTGAGTAGAGGACAAGGCCGTCCTCGAAGTCTATCCTGCTCACGCCGGCCGAGTCCGAGTCAAGCCTGAGCTTGAGCTCCAGGTCCCTGAAGTCGCTCTCCTTCATGTTGATGCCCTGGGCCAAGGGCAGCACATATTTTAAAAAGTTGAGGTAGATAACTTTATGTTAAAGCAGTTTTTTGATGCGTTCTGAGGGGAAGAGGGATTTGTAACAGTTTTGTGTATAATTCTGAAAAAGGAAATTTAATTTAAGTCCACCTAAACCCCTTGAGGCGAGAGAGTGGACGCAAGGCTAGCAGGCCTCTCGGCCCTAGTAGTAGTGTTGGTGATAGTGGCTGGTGTCCTAGGAGTCATGTACTCCTCGCTGGCCTCTAAGTACTCAAGCCTGAAGTCAGAGTACAGCAACGTCAGCTCCGAGGCCAGCACCTACAAGAGCGAGTACACCACTCTGCAGGGCCAGTACTCGAGCCTCAACAGCAGCTACTCCGCACTTCAGGGCGAGTACTCTACACTCCTCAGCGAGTACAAGAACCAGCAGGCCGACGTGGTCCTTGCCGCTGCCATGAGCCACTGGAACGACATAGCTATAGAGAACATAGACCTCGTTGCCCCAGAGTACCTGCCCAACGCAACTCTGCACTGGGTAGGAGGGCCCCTGAGCGGCACCTACAGCGGCATAAGCTCCATAGAGTCGGTCTGGAACAAGTTCTTCAACATGTACGAGACCGTCTACTGGTACACCATAATACCGCCCAGCGTGGTCATGGTGTCGCCTGGCGTCTACAACGCCACGGGCTACGCGCAGTTCCTGGTGGCGCCGACGTCAGCGCCGATAAACGTGCTGGTCCTCAACGTGACTGAGATCCTGACTTACGTCAACACCTCCAGCGGCTACGAGATAGAGACCGAGGTCTGGAAGGTGAAGCCGCTGCCGCTGACGGACGTAATAGCTGGGTACCCAGGCCAGGAGGCCCTGGCGGAGAGCGCGGTCCTGGCGGCCGCCATGAGCCACTGGAACGACATAGCCATTGAGAACGCCTCCCTGATAATCTCCGAGTACGCCCCGAACGCCACGCTGCACTGGATAGGCGGGCCGCTGAGCGGCAACTACACCGGCATCACCGCCATAAACGCCACGTGGACCAAGTTCGACAACACCTACGAGTACGTGGTCTGGTACGCCCTTGTGCCGCCCACTGTGCAGGTAAAGGGCGACACGGCGATGGCGAAGGCGCCGCTACAGTTCGTTGTGTTCCCGTTCCCGACCCAGAGCAACCCGCACCCGCAGGAGTTCGTGCTGAACGTGACTGAGATACTCTACTACCAGTACAACACCACGGCCATGCAGTGGCAGATAGTCAACGAGTACTGGATAGTGCACCCGCTGCCAATCTCTGACGTCGCCCCAGGCTACACGCCCGGCCAGTACCAGGGCTGAGGGGCTGGGGTTGGGGAATAGCTTCAGGTCAAACAGTTTTTATTTTGACCTTTCACTTATTTACTCTGGGCCCTCACAGGAGGAGCCGGAGCCCCATGAATGGCTAGGAAGGGCCTCGGCTTCAGGGACTGGGACCACATGCTGTGGTGGCTGTTCGTCGGCACCAGGGGAGGGGAGATGAGGCTCAGGATCGCCGAGCAGATAATCAAGGGGCCTGCCAACGCTAACCAGCTGGCCGAGGCCCTGGGCGTCAACTACAGGACCATTAGGCACCACCTTGAGATCCTCATGGAGGCGGGACTTGTGGAGAGCGAGGGGCCTAGGTACGGGCAGCTCTACTACCCCTCGAAGGACCTGACCGAGTCGCTGGAGAGGGTGAGGAGGATGATGAAGGAGGGTGGGAGGCCTTGGCGCTGACGCTCATGTCGTTCTGGAGCGTCGAGATAGGCCTCTCCGTGGTGGGCCTGGCGCTCTCGGCCTACGTCTTCGCCTTCTACCTTCGCTCTGCCGCCAGGAGGACGTCGATAGGCAGGAGGGTGACCGCCACGGTAGGCGTGCTGACGGCCCAGATGCTAGTTACGCTGGCGCTCTCCGTGCACCTTGCCTTGAGGTTCTCGGCCGACGTAGCGGTGCCCATGCTTACCATAGTGACCCTTGAGGTCACCGGCATAGCGCTGCTCACAATGGCCGTGAGGGAGTGAAGCGCAAAGCGGCCTGGCATCATAGTTGTGCTGCCGCTGGCCTACATGTTGGTAAAGAGGGCCGCAAAGGAGCTCTGAGGCCGTCGCGCGCTTTATTTCATTTCTTCATTAGTATTTTATTAAAGGCTAGCCTTCTTTCTTCACTTGGCCCTGCCTCTCCCCTGGCGAGCTCCCTCGGCAGCCCCTCGTCCCAGTCCGGGTGTCTCCTTAGGGCCTCCTCAAGCTCGTCGGCGCCTGCCACCTAGCTTTCCCCTAGATCCTGCTCCACCTCCCACACGTAGGCTGAGCCGCCCGAGGACCTCAGCAGCTCCCTCACCCTCTCCTCGCTCAAGGCGCCTCCCGCTGCTAGGCCTTGCGTAGGTTAAAGGCGCTGAGAAAAGGGTTTTTGTCCAATAGCCAACACTGGGCGAGGGGGCGTGGAGTGGAGCCAGTAAGGGCCAAGAGGCTCGGCAAGGACTCGATCAACGGCGTCTACAGGTACGACTTCGACAGCGGCTACTGGGTCCAGCTTGATGAGTCTGCCTCGCCGCTGGTGCCGGCCGAGAGGTACTCCCTGGTCTACTTTGACAACACCCTGTGCCCGGTCTGCAGGAGGTATGACCTTCACTGGTACCCCTTCGTTGAGTCTAACATTGACAAGCTGAGGGGCTTCGGGCTTTACATAGTGCTCTGCGACTGGTTCACGCAGCAGTGCACCTCGGCGAGGGCCGCCATGACGTTCATAGGGTATGAGGTAAAGGCGTCACCAACCACTGCGCTGCTCCTCAGCGAAGGCTCAAGGGTCGTCTACAGCGAGAGGTACGAGGGCCTGCTCACCGAGAGGGACCTGGGCAACGTTGTCTTCAGCTTCCCTGAGAGGGCCGAGAGGGCCGCCAGGGGCGAGAAGGTCGAGAGACCCATGACGGAGGAGGAGATGATGGAGAAGCTTTACACTATGCTCTCCCAGAGGAGCGGCAAGCCTTAGGCTAAGGCGGGCGCCAAGGCGTTCGGCCCTAGTTAAAGGGCTTTTTATTCCGCGCCTCCAGCTGGCTAAGTGGGAAGGAGGGTAGCCAAGACAGAGCCCTCTTAGGCAAGGAAGAGGTGTGAGACTTGCTGAAGTACCTGATAAGGGCATCGTTTGAAGTGGACGGTAGGGTTGAGAAGCACGACATAATAGGGGCCGTCTTCGGGCAGACCGAGGGGCTCCTGGGGTCTGAGTTCAACCTGGAGGAGCTTCAGAACAAGGACAAGATAGGGAGGGTTCACATAGACCTCAAGTACCAGGGCACAAAGACCGTCGGCGAGATGCAGATACCGAGCAATCTTGACAGGGTTGAGACCGTAATACTTGCGGCCATGATAGAGACCGTCGACAAGGTGGGCCCCTACAGCGCCAGGATAACCGTTGAGTCCATAGAGGACCTGAGGGCCGAGAAGCTTAAGTGGATAGTTCAGAGGGCCCGCGAGCTCCTGCAGAGCGTCAAGGAGCAGGAGCCTGACATAAAGGAGATAGTCAGGCAGGTCTCGCAGAAGGCCGAGGCACAGCCCAGGGTGATAGAGTACGGCGAGGACAGGCTGCCGGCTGGGCCTGAGGTCGAGAGGTCGGACACCATAATAATAGTTGAGGGCAGGGCCGACGTCATAAACCTCGGCAGGTACGGCTACGCCAACACCATAGCCATAGGCGGAGCAAAGGAGAGGGTGCCGAAGACAATACTTGACGTGGCCAAAGGCAAGAAGGTCATACTCTTCGTCGACGGCGACAGGGGCGGCGAGATGATAATGAGGACCGTGCTCTCGCAGATGCACGTTGACTATGTGGCCAGGGCTCCCAAGGGGATGGAGGTAGAGCAGCTCACGGGGAAGGAGATAGCCAGGGCCCTGGCCCAGATGGTACCAGCGGAGGAGGCCATGAAGCAGCTTGGCATGGTCCCTGCGCAGCCTGAGGCCGCTCCTCAGCCGGCCGAGCAGGCAGCTGTGCAGCAGCCGGCCCCCCAGGAGGCTGCCCAGGTTCAGCAGCCTGCTCAGCCGGCCGAGCAGGCCGCCCAACAGCCCCAGGCCGAGCAGGCGGTCCAGCAGGCCCCTCAGCAGCCTGAGGCCGCTCCTCAGCCGGCTCAGCAGGCGGGCGTCGCCTCCCTGATAATGCCGAAGCAGGTCCTCGACAGCATGAAGGAGCTCAAGGGCACCCTTGAGGCGGTCGCCTATGACAGGTCCTGGAACGAGGTGGCGAGGCTTAAGGTAAAGGACCTGTTCAACTGGATGCAGCAGGTGGAGTCCGGCAAGGTCTACGCTGTAGTCTTTGATGGCATAATAACCCAGAGGCTCCTGGACGCGGCCTCCGAGAAGGGCGTCGCCCTTCTCATAGGTGCCAGGATAGGCAGCAGGGTCTCCTCGAGGAAGGGCGACGTGGTCTTCATGACCTTTAGCGACATCGTGTGACTTTTTAAACTTTAATGGGGGCTAAGGGGGCGAAAGTCCACTCCGTGAGGTGGGGGATGGATAGCCCCCCATAGAAAAGTTTTTTATAGTTATCAATCATAAACTATTCATAAATTATAGAAGAGACATGTGCAGACCTCTGGCTGTAAGGGCTGAGGCCGCGCCCTCGGACTGGGGGAACTTACGCCTGCGGAGGGCGGCCTCCGCAACCCCTCCTCCGCGCGGGGCGCCAAAGGGGCGGCTCCGCCCGATGGAGCCTCAGCTGTGGGTGAAGGGATCGAGGCCGCCCTGGGAGGCAGGGAGTCATCACCGCGAGGTGGGGGTGCCCCGCCCGTGAGGGCGGGGCAGTTCACTCATCACTCTTCTTCAGGTAGTCGAAGAGGGAGGCCTGCCTCCCCCCTGCTTTTAGCTCCCTCTCGCTCACTCCGAAGAAGCCGAGTATCCTCATGACGGCTGGCACGACCTGCTTATCTATGTAGTAGTTGACGTCCACGTCCTGAGGCTTGACAAGGAAGTAGGGCCTGGCCCTCCTGGACAGCGGTCCGTCACCCTTGACTATGACGTAGCCTATCTTCGAGCCCACGTCCACCTTGAATCCCAGCTTCTCCATCATCTTGGCCACGTAGACGTGCGGGGCCTCAGCCTCGTACTTGTCAACGCTCTTAGTTAGGGTCTTCCATATGACCAGCTTCTCCACGTCGACCTTGTTGGACCTCAGGTCGTTTATGATGCCCTTGACGTAGTCAACGGCCTTCTTAACGTCATCATATCTCAGTATCAGCTCAGCCACCTGGGCCTGGGCCTCCTTGGCCAGCTCGCTCCAGTCGCCCCTCACGGCCTCAAAGCCAACTATGTCTATCTTGCCGTCAGGCGTGAGGCCCGCGTACCTCTTCTTGGCCTCCGTGAAGAAGACCCTGCTGTAGACCTTGTCAACCTTTATGTCAAACTCAAGGCCCTTGGTTATCTCATCGATAACCTTCTGAACCTTCTCGGGGTCGTTTTCAACGAAGAGGCTGTCCGTGTCGCCATAGTAAACCTTGAGGCCGAGGGACCTGGCCAGGGAGGCAGCCTTAGTTATTAGGTCCCTGCCCCAGGCCGTCACAGACTCGGCGCACTCCCTGCAGTACCACCTCGCGGCGGCCCAGCCCATGTAGCCATAGCTGGCGTTGGCGAGCACCTTTATCGCCCTCTGCCTCTCGTTCAGCAGCCTGTACTGTGGGCTGCCCTCCGGGTACTTCTTCATGGCAGCCTTGACCTCGGCCCTCCACCTGAGGAACCTCTCGAGGACCCTCCTGAAGAAGGCCTCCTTGTCGGCGCAGAATCTGTGCTTAACGCCGGGCGCCTCGTTAACGCTCTCGCAGCTCTCCCCCGGCTTTATGAGGGTGTCGGGGCCGACGTTGTACTTGACCATTATGCTCGGGTACATGCTGGCGAAGTCCAGGACGGCCACGTTGTGGTGTATGCCGGGCCTGGGCTCAAGCACTATAGCCCCTGTGTAGGTCTCAAGCTCCCTACTCTCCTCCTCAGCCCTGTTGGGCACCAGCTCACCCAGCTTTCTGGCCTCCCTCATGAACCTCATCTCAAGCCTGAAGGCCACGCTTGCCGCTGCGACCTGGTCGAGCGGGAGGCCGCTTATCTGGCTGAGCTGGGCCCCAAAGGGCAGGAACTGGTACGCCAAGCCCAGGGTTGACACGACGTCATCCATGTTGTAGGCCAGCAGGGTCTTCCTCCTCTCGGGGTCGTCCCAGTACTCGGCTATCCTCCACCAGTCCACGTTAGTCCTCTTGTCCTTAGGCATGACGCCCAGGTAGTCTGCCACCTCATCAAGTGTCTTGACCTTGACCTCCTCTATCCCCTCAGCGAAGTTATAGAGGTCGACGTTCAGCCTCCCCTGCACCGACACGTGGCCGAAGACGCTGGGCGTGGGCTCGGCCCCGGCCTTCCTACCTACCTCAAGCTTCACCCCGTTGGCCCTAGCCCTCTCGAGCAGGTAGGGCCAGTCGAAGGAGTTCTGGTTGTAGCCAACTATTATGTCGGGGTCCTTCCTCTTAATGATGTCAACGAACCTCTGTATGACCTCCTTGTCTGAGTGCCCTGAGGCCTGGAGCTGGAGCCTCTCGCCGTCGTTAAACGCCAGGCCTATTATTATAACCGGGTCCCTGGCCGGGTTGGGGGAGCCCTGGGGGTTATAGGCCTCTATGTCGAAGGCCATTACCCTCAGGCCCTCGAGCGGGTCAACGTCAGCTAGAGAGGGGTCCTCCTCAGGTTTACTGAGTAGCCTGTAGGAGCCGTCAGCTATCACGTCGCTCCTGGCCAGCTGTTCGACCTCGGCGACGTACCACCTCATGGGGTAGAGGTTCAAGTCTATGAGGTACCTCATTGAGAACCTGACGTCAGCTTCAAGGACGTCTGAGACGCCCGACAGCTTTGCGGCTGCGTCCCTGTAGTCTCTGACAGTCTCCGGTATCACGGTGGTGACCTTGAGGGCCGTGACGGGCCTACCGAAGTACTTCATGTTAACCTTCTCAACGGAGGTTATTGGGCTCCTGGTCTTTGAGAGCCTTTTCAGCTCGGCCGCCAGCCTGTCAGTGTCCTCGCCATCCCTGGGGAGGACGTAGAAGTATGGTCTGAAGGCGTCGTCCAGGAGCAGGAGCCTCCTGCCCCTTGAGTCCCTGGCCCACAGCTCTATTATAGGCCTGCCGCCCTCAATCGAGTAGCTTACGTCAAGGAGCTGAAACGTGAGCCTCTCGGCCACCAGCTGCACCATGTACTGGTGTGAGGCGAGGCCTTAAGGTGTTACGCTCAAAGCGAGGCCGCCAGGGCCATGAGGCCACTGGCAACGACGAGGGCCGACATGACCCAGTAGGCCGCCGCCCTGGCCCCCCTTAGCCTGGCCTCCCCAGCAACGTCCTCCCTTGACGCTATCTTGCCAAGCATGTAGAGGAGCGGCGCCAGGATTATTGTAAAGGCCGCCATGAGGTCAAGTATGAGGCTTATGAGGCCGCTGAGCGAGAGGGCCACTATCACTACAGCTGGGACGCTCTCAACCACGTAGGCGAGCCTGTAGGCCAGCGTGCCCCTCCTGAAGTTAACAGCCTCCAGGAAGCCCCAGGCGGAAGCCATGGAGATCACCACGAGGGCGAGGAAGCCTGAGGCAATGAAGCCAACTCCCATGACATACCTGCTCAGGCTCCCGAGGGGCTGCAGAGCCTCTGCAAGCGCCTCAGCGTTGAGCGCGTCCCCCACCCTCTGGCCGAGAAAGATGCCAACAATCACGGTTGCAGCCATGAGAAGCTCAGACACTATTGCGCCTAACAGGGTCTCAGCCCTCTCCGGCCTCAGGTCCTTTGGCCTCAGGCCCTTCCTGGCGTCCGCGCCGGAGTGGAAGAACAGCATCCATGGCATTATTACAGAGCCAACGCTCGCCGCTAACATGTAGTCAAAGTCGGGCCTCCAGATGGGCCACGGCGACAGCAGCGAGGTGCCGAGCCTCGTGGGGTCGGGCCTCACCATAAAGGCGGTTAACAGCAGGGCGGCGACCAGGACGAAGCTTATCGGGAGAAGCGCGGCCTCTGTGTGCCTGTACCTTCCGCTCCAGGCCACGGCTATGTGTATGAGGAACACCGTCAGCAGCCCAGGGAGCACGGGGAGGCCGAGAAGCCTCAGCCCGACCGCTATGCCAGCGTACTCAGCGACATACTCCATGACGTCAGCTGTTGCCATCGGTATTGATGCCAGCTGGGCAGCCCTTCGGCCATAGAGCTGCCTTATGGCAGTCCCCAGGCCCATGCCTGAGACGGTCCCCAGCACGCCCGCCACGTCCTGTATTACAAAGAGGGGCACGGTGAGGGCGAGCATCACGCCTACCATCAGGTAGCCCCACGTGGCCCCGACCTGGAAGCCAGTCACTATTGAGGCCACGTCCACGTCAGCTATCATCACTAGCCACGCTGGGCCGAAGGTCCTCAGCGCGTCCCTGATACTGCTGGCGTTCAACCCTGCAGCTACACCATCCTTTCTGCCGGGCTCTGAGGCTTTTAAGTGCGCCTAAACATTAATCTTATTTATTTAATACCGCTTATCCGATTCTAGGTAACAATAAGTGAATAAAACTGAAGGGGAGCAGTTAAGGCCTAGGCTGGGGCTTGAGGGGTATTATAGTAGCGCTTGAGGGCATAGACGGCAGCGGCCTGACGACACACTCAAGGCTGTTAGCCTCAAGGCTGTCAGGGGTGGGCCTCAGGGCGGTCTACACGAAGGAGCCCACAGGGGGTCCGGTCGGGCAGCTGATAAGGCAGCTCCTGGCGTCCGGGAGGCCTGACCCCAGGGTCGCGGCGCTCCTCTTCGCAGCGGACAGGGCCTGGCACCTCAGCCAGGACCCCAGCCTGCCTGGCGGCGTCCTTGGGGCGCTGGAGCAGGGCTACGTAGTAGTCATGGACAGGTACAAGTACAGCTCAATCGCCTACCAGGGGGCCTCGGGGGCTGACCCGAGGTGGCTCTGGGAGGTCAACAGCTTCGCGCCCGAGGCGGACATAATGGTGTTCATAGACGTGCCTGTGGAGGTCGCAGTGGCCAGGGTAATGAGCAGGGAGGTGAGGGAGGGCTATGAGACAGAGCGGTTCCTGAGGGCCGTCAAAGAGGCCTTCGAAGGTGTTCTCAGGGAGGCAGAGGCCAGGGGGGCCAGGGTCCTGAGGCTGAGCCAGGTGAGGGACGGCAAGGTAATGGATGTTGAGGCGTTCTCGTCACTGCTCTTTGATAAGGTCAGCGCGCTGCTCGAGGAGTCCCGCCGTTGAGAAAAGGTTAAATTTTGAGGCGACGAGAGACCCTTGGGCCAGGTGTGATCTCATGGCAAGGGACAAGACAACAGGCGCGGCGCTGCTGATCATATCTGTGCTTGTTATAGTAGTCTATAACTTCGTCATGTGGTACCCGTCGCTGGCTAATATGGCCTCATACTTCCTGCTCAAGTTGACGGACTCCATATTGATAGTAGTTGTCCTTGCTATACTGGCGTGGATAGGCTACACGCTCCTCACGACGCCTCCGCCTAAGCCCATAGAGGAGATAGAGAAGGAGCTGGAGAGTGAGCTGAAGAACATAACGGCCCAGAAACAGGCCCCCTCATCGGAGGGCGGCAAGGATCAGAAGTAAAAAATGTTTGTTATAGAGAAAGTGCCGTGAACTTTTATTATTTCTGAGCGGCCTCACACGTGGCATGGGTGAACTTTTGAGGGGCAGGCTGAGCAGATTAAGCCTAAGCACAACGTCAACGATCATCATAATTATAATTGTTGCTGTGGCTGCCATAGCTGGGGCAGCAATCCTTGGCCCCCGCGCGGCCCCGCACGCCAGCACCGCCTCAAGCCAGCCGACGACCTCCAGCATTACGGTGACTTCAAGCTCAGCTCCAGCTGTCAGCACAACTAGCGTCCAGCAGCTCACGCTGAGCTCCATCGAGTCGCTCAACTCCAGCTGGGTCATCTCGCTGGGCCCTGAGAACTCCTCTAAGGTCATAGTCATAATCTACGACCCGGAGTGCCCCTACTGCTCCCTTGAGCTCAACGCGACCCTGCCCTTCTTCTACTACGTATCACTGAACACGAGCCAGGCGAGGGTGGTCTTCCTCGGCCTCCCGATACACCAGTACTCGGTGCAGATGCTCGAGATACTTTACGAGGTCTACAAGCTCTACGGCCCCAAGGCCTTCGTTGAGCTGCTCGACTTCAACTACGCCTACTACACCAGGAACATAGAGCTATACCTTAACCATGAGGTGAACCAGCTGGTGATGCCTACAAATTACACCCTGATAGAGATGGCCGACGAACTCGGCTTCAACGTGACCCAGCAGGAGAGCAACGCCTGGTACCCGGCGGTCGCCGGGGTTGAGAGCTTCCTCCTCTCGCACAACGTCAGCGCCGTCCCTACGATATTAGCCTTCAACGGCTCTCAGGAGCCGGTCTACTACCAGGTGGGACTTGAGCAGCCCGTGTACCTAGTAGGCAACCTGACCGAGAGGCTTGACCTCAATGTGCCGGGGCTGAGCTAATCATCTCGCGCTGCCAGGCCCTCCTGGGGCGGACCGACGTTGAGCGCCTGCAGCGTCTACTCAGTTAAGGTCCCATGGAGTAAAGTGATGGTAGCCTTGTGCGAGGCCGATGTCAGCGACGAGGCCCTTGAGGAGGTCTCCTCAAGACACGGGCTTGAGGCCCTCGTGCTGAGGCTCAGGGGAAGGCCTGACCCCTGCGAGGCGGCCCTCTACCTGCTGTACTCAAGGGAGGACGAGGTCCAGGGCATGGTGAGGCTGAGGAAGAGGCACCTGCAGGCGCTGCTCTACGCCACGAGGTCAAGGCAGCTCTCAGAGGCCCTTAGTGCCACGAGGGGAGGTAGAGTCATAGTGATAGCATCAGATGACGAGGGGAGGCTGAGGGAGGCGGCAGGCGAGCTGGGCCTCTCAGTAGGAAGCCCCAGCGAGGCGGCCTGCGACGTGGAGAGGCTGCAGGGCCTCGCGTCTTTTAGGCTCCAGCTGCTCGTGGGTTAAGCTTTAAGCCTTCGGAGGGGACTTCAGGGAGGCCCGATGATTAGGTGGACCGCTGCTGAGCCGTGAAGAGCTGGTCCAAGGCTATGAGGGCTTCCTGGGCCTGACGTAGTCGACAATCTTCGTGTAGTCCAGCTCCCCCAGGCCGTGGAGCTCAGCCTGCTTGTAGAGGCTTGCCGCCGCTGATGTGACGGTAGCTGAGAGGCCGGCGTCAAAGGAGGCCCTGCTGGCGTACTCAAGGTCCTTCGCTGCCAGGGAGAGCCTGAAGTGAACCTCTGACCCCTTGAGCATCCTGTCTATGTACTTCTCCGCGACCCCCGCGAAGGCGGTCTTCCCCATAACAGCCTTAAGCTTCTCAGCGTCGACCCCGTATGCCTCGGCGAGCGACAGGGCCTCGGCTAGGGACGACATGGTCGTTATGAGGACGGCGTTGTAGGCCAGCTTCAGCGCCATGGCCTGCCCTAGGCCGCCTACCTCAACGACCTCCCCAGCGGCCTCGAGGACTTTCCTTGACAGCCTTATGCAGCTGCCGTCCCCCGAGGCCAGAAAGAGGGCCTTGCCGCTCACTATGTCGTTGGCGCCTCCTATGACTGGGGCCTCGACGTAGCATATGCCGAGGCCGGCGAAGTGCTCGCCCAGGGCCCTGCTGGTACTTGGAGTTATCGTTGAGGAGTTGATGAAAAGGAGCCCGTCGGCCCTCTTCATCTCGGCCGCCACAGATATGGCAGCGTTGTCGTCAGAGAGAAACGCCACGGCAGCGTCAGCGTCCTCCGCGGCCCTCCAGGGGGACCTGAAGGCCTGGCAGCCGACCTCCTTGGCTATAGCCTCAGCCCTCTCAGCAGTCCTGTCCCAGACCCCCACCTCAAAGCCCTGGGAGCTCAGCCTCCTCACCATGGCTGAGCCCATTATGCCCGTGCCGAGAACTGCTACCTTCATCAGCCCACCCCCCCCTGACAAAAGGTACTACAAGCTCGCCCTATCTCAGGGGCCGGGGTAGAGCTTTTAAAATTCCCAACAGTTTAAGGGGGCAGCGCACGTGGAAGTGCATGGCGGGCGTAGTAAGTGTGCGCGTATCCCCACGCAGGCACATATCCTCAAGTCCAAAGGACTCACGGGCTGAGGGCTAACCCGCGGCGAGGGGTAAAGGGCCGAAGGCCCGGCCCGCGGCCTGCCGCTGGACGAGCGGAGCGGTTGGACAGTTTCCCGCCAGCTGTGAGGTGATGAAGGTGAAGGCGATAAGCCATGAACCTATGATCCGCCATGGGGGCCCTCGCCCCTCAGGGCGGGGAGGGGGTCAGCTGGAGGGCCCTGCCCTTTTAGGGGCAAACAGCATCAGCAAGATATATTGCTTTAGGGGGCGCTTTGGCAGGAGTGGGAGTAGCAGGTAGTCAGGGTTGCCAGAGAAGATATGTCCCATGTGCGGCAGGAGCAGCGCTGAGGTGGAGTTCATAGGCAACCTCTGCAAGGACTGCTTCATAAAGAAGTACGGCGTGGCCCAACTTCCTGAGCAGGTCGAGGTGACCTACTGCACCTCGTGCCACGCCCACAGGTCCATGGGGAGGTGGTCGGACCCCTATGAGAGCCTCGAGGAGTCAATAGCTGACTACCTAGAGGCATATCTGGCTAACAGAGTTAAGCCCATCGAGCCCATAGAGGAGGTCACAATAAAGGGGCTGAGGCTTGAGATAGCTGGGAAGGAGGCTAGGGCCTACGTTGACCTTGAGGGCAGGTACGGCAGCGTCACGGCGAGCGAGACCGCTGTGGTGAAGGTCATACTGAAGCCCACGCTCTGCCCAATATGCTCGTCCCGCAAGACTGGTGAGGGCTACACCGCTGTGGTCCAGGTCAGGTCGTACCCGAGGCCCCTTAAGGGCGAGGCCCTCAGGAGGCTCAGGAGGATCATAGACTCCGTCAGCGAGGACGTGGTGAAGGTGAAGGAGCTTAAGGAGGGCATAGACGTCTACATGAGGGACCACCCGACCGCCAGGGTCCTGGCCGCCAGGCTCAGGTCAGAGTTCAACGCTAAGGTGGTCGAGACGTTCAAGGGCATGGGCGAGAAGGTGAAGCTCTACGTCTCCGCCAGGCTCGCTACCCTATCGCCTGGCGACTTAATAGAGGTCGAGGGCTCGCCCATGTTCTACCTCGGGGACACCAAGAACGGCATGCTCCTCGTGAACCTGGACACGGGCAAGAGGGTGGTGATGAGCCCTGAGAGGCTGTGGGACAGCGGCTTCAGCCTGTACCAGGGGCAGAACCTGAAGAGCATGATGCTCCTGAGCAGGCAGGGCAACAGGTACGTCCTAGTCAGCGACGAGGACTCAATAGAGGTGCCGTCTGACCAGGTGGAGGCCTTCACCGAGAGCCTTAACGAGGGCGAGAGGTACTTAGTTTATTTATCCAGGAGGCGCATATACCTTGTCAGGAGGGAAGGGTAGCGCTTGGTAGACAGGAGGAGGCAGGGCAAGGGCGAGATGCCCCTCCCCAGCGACGAGGAGGGCACAATGCTCTGCGTCACTGAGAGGATAGTGGGAGGTAACTTCGTCGAGGTCATATGCGCTGACGGCAACAAGTACATGGCTATGATACCCGGCAAGATGAGGAGGAGGGTCTGGGTCCACGAGGGCGACCTCGTGCTCTTCCTGCCCTGGGGGACCCCCGACAACAAGGGCGAGCTCGTCTACAGGTACAGCGAGTCGGAGTCAAAGGACCTCAGCAGGAAGGGCCTCGTGCCCAAGGACCTGCTCGACCTCATGAGTGGTGAGGGCGCTTCTTGAGCCCGCACAGGCTTAGGGTTGACAGGGAGAAGAGCAAGGTAAAGGACGAGGACGTTATTAAGACCGTTGAGGAGGTGTTTGACTCCTTCACTAACTACCACATATACAGGCTCAGGAACACCATGAAGGCATTCAGGGAGCTCAGGGGGACCATAAGCGCTGGCAAGGAGGCCAGGGTCTACTGGGCCAAGGGCTGGAAGGGGGAGGACGTTGCAGTCAAGATATTCCTGACATCCTCGGCCGAGTTCAGGAAGAGCATAAAGAACTACATCTCGGGCGACCCCAGGTTCCCCTCGCTGCCCTCAAAGTTCAGGGAGCTCGTCTACCTCTGGGCCAGGAAGGAGTACAGCAACCTCTCTGAGATGGCTAAGGCCGGCGTCAGCGTGCCGCAGCCTATAGCCGTCTCCGGCAACGTGCTCGTCATGAGGTTCCTTGGCGAGGGAGGGCTCAGGGCCCCCCTCCTGGTTGAGGCCGCCAGGGAGCTTGAGGCCGAGGACCTTGAGAGGATGCTTGAAATGCTGATTAAGGACGTGGAAAGCATGGTCTGCAGGGCGAGGCTGGTCCACGGTGACCTGAGCGAGTACAACGTCATGATATGGGAGGGAAGGCCGTGGATAATAGATGTGGCCCAGGCCGTCAGCCTCGAGCACCCAAAGTCGAGGGAGCTGCTTGAGAGGGACGTGAGTAACGTCTTTAGCTTCTTCTCTCACTGGCTGGACGTGAGCGAGAGGGAGGAGAGCCTCAGGAGGTCCTTAGAGGGATGTCTGGAGAGCAGGTGAGGCCACAGGCGAGGGCCTACGAGCCCGTGCCGCCCGAGGCCCTTGAGAGGGTCAAGGAGGGCCTCAAGGCCCTTGAGAAGCCCATAAGGGAGAGGCTTGGTCTGTCAGTCAAGGTCGATGAGCAGAACTCGGCCGTGATAATAGAGACCGCCAGCCCCCAGGGCTCAGCCAACGTGCTCAAGGCGAGGGACATTGTGAAGGCGATAGTCATAGGGTTCCAGCAGCAGGACATAACAGAGCTACTTGACGATGACACTATGCTTGTCGTAGTGGACGTCCAGTCGGCCGTCAATGACAGGGAGAACCACCTGAGGAGGGTCCTCGGCAGGATAATTGGGGAGAACGGGAGGGCCAAGAGGGCCATAGAGGAGATAACAGGCGTCAAGATGGCGGTGAGCGACGGCGGCCAGGTCGGTATAATAGGGGACTACGAGAGGGCAATGATAGCCAGGCACGGTGTTGAGCTCCTGGTCGAGGGCAAGATGCACGGCACCGTCTACAAGAGGCTCGAGGCCATGATGAGGGACCTCAAGAGGAGGGAGGCCACGGAGCTCTGGTACAAGTAGCCTCCGTGCTTTTCTACTGCCGCGCTTTGCAATACTAGGGGTTTCGGGTGTCGGGCTCGGGTCTGGTCTTCTCAGCCGACCTTGCCCCCCTCAGGGACAAGGTCATAGCGGTCATAGGCTACGGGAACCAGGGCGAGGCCCAGGCCAAGGCGCTGAGGGACAGCGGGCTTAACGTCATAGTTGGCAACGCCAGGGACGAGTACAGGTCCAAGGCGGAGAGGGACGGGTTCAAGGTTTATGACATACCCGAGGCGGCCGCCAGAGCTGACGTCATAATGCTGCTCCTCCCTGACGAGGTTCAGCCCGGAGTCTTCAAGGACATAGAGTCGGCCGTCGGCAGCAGGGGCGTGGTCCTTGACTTCGCCAGCGGCTACAACGTCGCCTTCGGTCTCATAAGGCCGCCCAGCTCCTGGGACGTGGTCATGGTGGCCCCGAGGATGATAGGGGCTGGCATACTTGAGCTTCACTCGAGGGGGAGAGGCTATCCGGTCCTGGTGGGAGTTGCGAACGACAGCAGCGGCCGCGCGTGGGACTACGCCCTTGCCATAGCCCAAGGCATAGGGGCCATAGGGAGGCCGGGCGGCGCGGCCGTCAAGGTCACCTTCAAGCAGGAGGCGCTCATAGACCTCCTCGACGAGCACACTAACTGGCCGCTCATACTGGCCAGCTTCATGGCCTTCTTCGACGTGGCCACAGAGGAGTACGGGGTGCCGCCGGAGGCCGTGCTGCTGGAGATGTACGCCTCAGGCGAGATGGCCGAGGTCGCGTCGCAGATGGCCACCATGGGCGCCTTCGAGCAGCTCAGGCTTCACTCGACCACGAGCCAGTACGGCCAGCTCAGCAGGGCCTTCAGGTTCTACGAGGAGGTGAGGAGAATAGTTGAGGACGAGGCCAGGCAGATATGGCTCGGCGACTTTGCCAGGGAGTGGGCCCTTGAGCAGCTCGCCGGGAGGCCTAAGTTCCAGGCCCTCTGGGAGGCGGCCAGGAGCTTAACCATGGCGAGGGCCGAGGAGGGGCTGTTCAGGGCCCTCAGCAGGAGGTAGTCACCTGCTCACCTTGGACTCGACCTCTGACACGAGCTCAGCTATGTCTGGCCTCTCAAAGAGCTTCCTGGGGGCCTCCAGCAGGGTGTTGAGGGCATCCGCCACCGCCTCCTTCAGGTCAAGCGGGTGCAGCCTGCCCTCAACATAGGCCCTCTCAAGCTCAGCGTAGCTGGCGAAGTCGACGGGGCCGCCGTACTTCGCCGGCCTCTCGACGTGGAGCACGAAGCCTGGCCTCGAGAAGAGTATGTACTTGGCTATCTCAATGACGGGGTTCAGCTCGACCTGCCTCGGTGGGCAGTAGGCCGCCCTTATCTTAGCCCTGACCTGCTCTGGGCTGTCGTTGAGAAATATGGCTGAGGAGGCCTTCGACTTCGACATCTTAAAGGCAGCCGCCTGCTCGTCGCTCTCGGCGTTGTCCATCCTCTTGCCCCCCTCGAGGCCGGTGAGTATTGGCGTGTGGATGGCTATGACCTTCTTTTTGCCGAGCCTCTCAGCCACCTCCCTCTGAAGCACGTGGGCCTTCCTCTGGTCCAGGCCCCCGAGTGCTATGTCAAGGTCCATGTAAATTATGTCAGAGACCTGCATGGCTGGGTAGACTAGCTTTGAGGAGTCCAGCTCTGCCTCGTCCACTGTTCTGCCCATTATAGTCAGGGCCCTCTTCATCCTGGCAAGGCTTGTCATCTTCATGACCTTGAGCACAAGGGCCCAGTAGTCCTTGTCCGAGGCCATGCTCTCGGCGTCCACGAAGTTTACCCTCTCAACCGGGATCCCGAGGGACCTCATAATCTCCCTGAAGAGCACCGCGGCCCTCCTTATGAGCTCCACGTTGCCCCCGAGCTTGTCGTTTATCATGGCGTGCCACGTGGCCTCAAGAACGTTGAACTCGACGCCCGCCTCCACCAGGTCCTTCACCTTGAACATCCATATAAGGTGCCCTATGTGGGCCAGGCCGCTGGGCTCGTAGCCTATGTAACCCTTCAACTTGACGCTGGAGCTCACCTTCTCCCTGAGCTCGTCGTAGGTTATTACCTCGACCAGGTTCCTAGTTATCAGCGAGAGCCTCTCCTCCACGTCCAAGGTGATCCTATCATGCGCTTTTAGTGGGAAGCTAAAAAGCTTCGCAGCTTCGGCAGCGCAACGAGCGGCTCAGCAAAGGCCATTCTCCTCACTGCTCAGGGATAGCTGGCTCCTCATCGCCGACACCAGAGGCTATTGCCTGAACTTAAAACCTTAGGGTTCCTCGACCAGTGGGGGCTTAACATGAGGCTATGCGACAAGGAGGCGTCCCAGCTGGGCCTGGGCACCTGGGGCATGGGAGGCGGCTACTGGGCCCCTGACTACAGCAGGGACGACTTCTACGTTAGCGCGATAAGGTACGCCTACGAGAGGGGAATAAGGGTCTTTGACACTGCAGAGATGTACGGCGGCGGCCACTCCGAGGAGCTGGTAGGCAGGGCCCTGGCTGACGTGGCTGACGATGTCATAATAGTAAGCAAGGTATGGCCAAACCACTTCCGCTACGACGACCTGATAAGGTCTGCGGAGGCCAGCAGGAGGAGGCTCGGCGTCAGGGCTATAGACCTCTACCTGCTCCACTGGCCGAGCAGTGAGGTGCCGCTCAGGGAGTCCATCAAGGCCCTTGAGGACCTCATAGACATGGGCGTTATAAGGTGCATGGGCGTCAGCAACTTCGACAGGCGGCTGCTCGAGGAGGCCATGGGGCTCGCTAGGAGGCACGAGGTGGTGGCTGACGAGGTGGAGTACAGCGTCTACAACAAGTGGGCCGAGAGGGAACTGGTGCCTTTCGCCAGGGAGAGGGACGTGGCAATAATAGCTTACTCGCCCCTGGGCAGGGGTTCTATAGCCTCAGATGAAAGGCTCAGGAGGATAGGCGTGAAGTACGGCAAGACGTCTGTGCAGGTGGCCCTCAACTACCTTCTTAGGAGCTCAATACCTATACCTAAGGCCTCGAGGAAGGAGCACATAGATGAGATACTCGGGGCCGTTGGGTGGAGCCTGAGCGAGGAGGACTATAACTACCTCAGGTCCCTTTGACGGTGTCGTCTTCGTCAGGAAGCTGCTCAGGACGAGGAGCGGGGAAGATAATAGAGCAGGTCAGGGAGGAGCTCAAGAGGGCCGTGCAGGGCCCTTAGCTCACTTGATGACCAGCGCCGGTATCACAAATATGGCCAGCATTAGGTTCATGAAGACAATAGCGGTGATGACGGTGTAGAGCCAGTTCCTCTCGTAGGCGAACTGTGCTATCCCTATGGCCACCCTCAGCACTGGCGTGGCCATGAGGACTATGAGGCCTATCAGAACGAAGGCCAGGCCGTTGAGGCTGCTCACGCTCCTCATATTTATGTAGCTCACGGGCAGTATAGAGGTGTTAACCGGGGATCTTGAAATGACCAGGTCCCTGAAGCTGTAGGCGCCCGCGCCGTGGTGTATGTATATCAGAGCCACGCCGAAGATTATGAAGGCTGCCGAGATCAGGACCCCTATCCTGAGGGCCCACCCAATTATGTCCTCGAAGCTTACATTCCTTGCCATTGGCGGTCACCTCAGTGGATCACTCCTAATCCCCTCAGCACCATCTCAACTCCTAGGAAGGCCAGTATTGCAGTGAATAAGTACCTTATAGACTTGCTGGTCATCTTTGGCAGTACCTTAGAGGCCGACATGGATCCCAGAAGGACGCCGAGGGCCGTGAAGCCAGCAAGTATGGGCTGTATGAGGCCGTAGGCCCAGTATATGGCGCTTCCCGTGGCCGCCGTGACCCCTATCATAAAGTTGCTGGTAGTCGTGCTGACCTTCATGGGGAGGTTCATGGCCCAGTCCATGCCCAGGACCTTGAGGGCCCCGCTGCCTATCCCCAGGAGGCCAGATATGAAGCCTGCGAAGAACATTACTATCTCGCCCAGCCACCAGCGGACGCCGTAGTACTTGACCTCCTGCTTCAGGGCCTCGTCGTAGTACTCCCCGTGGAGCTGAAAAACCCTCGTAGTCCAGTCGGGCTTCATGGGCTGGGGGAGCTCGAACTTAGACCTCTCAAGCTGGAAATATATCTGGCTGAGGAGCACCACGCCGAACGCTATATAAATTATGTACTCAAGGTGGTGGGCGTAGATTAGGGCCGCCGTCAGCGACCCGACTATCGAGCCCGTAGTGGTGGCTATCTCGAGGCCCATGCCTATCCTGACGTTCGTTATCCTGTCCCTGATGTACGCGCTCGCTGAGCCGCTGGAGGTGGCTATAGTAGATATCAGGCTCGCCCCCGTGGCGTATGCTATGGGAATTCCAAGGAAGAGCGTGTAGAGGGGCACCAGGAACGTGCCGCCGCCGAGCCCCACCAGTGCTCCAAGGAAGCCTGATATTATACTTACAGCGACGACTAGGGCAAAGAACACGTCAATCGGCACATTCAGCAACCCCTGCACCCGGCCTAGGGTCTCTAAGATCTTAATTAAAAAATTTTCAGTGACTCTGTAATGTTTCAGCTTAATTATTGACATCTCAGTTTAGAGATTTACGAGTGGCAGCTGGCGTTCATAACACTTACACCTTAATTATTTTGCTGTTAACCCAACCCCAGGGGCATCGATTGGAGGAGCCTGAAGCGTTCTCCTACAGGGCAGTAGCGATAAGGGTAGCGGGCGAGATAGCCCTCAGCAGCTCGCCGGGGGCGGCGCTCAGGAAGTGGAGGGAGTACTTCGGCTTGAGCCAGCAGGATGTGGCCAAGGTCATGAGCGTCTCCCCGAGCGTGCTGAGCGACTACGAGAAGGGCCGCAGGACCCCTGGGGCGGGCTTCATAAGGAGGTTCGTCATGGCCCTCCTAAGGGCTGACGCCGAGAGGGGCTCCAAGAGGGCCGAGAACCTGATCAGGGCCCTCGGCATACCAACGACTGGAGTAATAGACATGCAGGAGTTCAGCGAGCCCCTAACGCTTGAGGACATAATAATAACAGTTGATGGCATACTTCTCTACCACGACTACCCAAAGGGGGTCATGGTTTACGGCTACACGGTGGTGGACAGCATAAAGGCAATAACTGAGCTCACCAGCATGCAGTTCTACGCGATGCTGGGCTCGGTGCCTGAGAGGGTCATAGTCTTCACTAAGGTCACAGCGGGCAGGAGCCCCATGGTGGCCGTGAGGGTCTCCCTGGTGAAGCCGAGCGTCGTGGTGCTACACGGCCCCAGGGAGCACATGGACAGCCTCTCAATAGAGCTGGCCAGGCTGGACAGGGTGCCCCTCGTGCTCAGCACCCTGGGCAGCGTCGAGGAGCTCGTGAGGAGGCTGAGGGGGAGGGTGAGCGGCAGGGGCCTATGAGCCCTTAAGCTTAAGTATGGCCTCCGCTATGTCGCCGTTGGCCTCTATGAGGGCCCTCCTGGCGGTCTCCACGTCAACCCCCGCCTGCTCGGCGACCAGCTTCACGTCCTCCTCGCTCACCTGGGGCTGCTGGGCCGCCGCCTGCTGCTTCACCTCCCTCGGCTCCCCGACGACATATATCATGGTGGGCTGTCCCCTGCCCCTGACTATTATGACCTGGGGTGAGTCAACGACGTACCGGGAGTCCTTTGCCTCAATGGTGACCCTGGTGGCCTCCAGCTCCTCGGCCTCAATGCCCATCCTCTTGAGCATCCTCCTGAGCTCCCTTGGGTTTACCCCCATCAAGCTCCGCGCCCACTCTACAAGTAAGTATCGCTTAATATAGCCTTCTAGCAGACACAGCTGTGGGGCAAAGCAGAAAGGTCAGATGGAAGATGAGCAGCGAGAGCTCAGGTAAGCCTAAGGTTAAGATCCTTGGGAGCGGCAGGGAGGTAGGAAGGGCAGCCATAGGGGTTGAGTACAAGGGGCGGACGGTGCTCCTGGACTACGGGGTCAACTTCGACGAGAACGAGCAGCCCATATACCCGCTGCACGTCAGGCCGAAGGACGTGGAGGCTCTTCTCCTGACGCACAGCCACCTCGATCACATAGGGGCAGCCCCGGCCCTCTTCATCTCAGTGAAGCCGAGGCTCCTGGCGACCCCCCTGACCCTTGACGTCACAAGACTGCTGCTCTACGACATGATAAAGCTTAACGGCCCGAACCTCATATTTGACAACAGCACCGTGGATGACATGCTTGGCGTTGCGGAGAGCGTGGACTATGAGAGGTCTGTGGAGCTGGGGGACTTCACGCTGACGCTCATGTCAAGCGGTCACATACCTGGGTCAGCCTCTGCCCTGGTCGACGTGAACGGCACCAGGGTCCTCTACACCAGCGACATGAACAACATAGAGACCAAGCTGATGAGCCCCCACAGGCTCGCCGGCGTCAAGGCTGACGTTGTCATAATAGAGTCCACGTACTCCACGGTGACCCACCCTGAGAGGTCTGTCACGGAGAGGGAGTTCTACGAGTCGGTCGAGGACGTCGTTAAGAGGGGGGGCACCGTCCTCGTCCCGGCCTTCAGCGTGGCCAGGGGGCAGGAGATTATGTGCCTTCTCGAGGAGAGGGGCTTCGGCTGGCCCGTCTGGATAGACGGCATGATAAGGTCCATCACCGACCTCTACCTGGCGCACAGCAGCTTCATCAGGGACCCAAGGCTCCTGGCGAGGGCCTCGGAGGAGCAGAACCTGGTCAAGGGCTGGGGCGACCGCAAGAAGGCGCTTAAGAAACCTGGAGTCATAATTTCAAGCGCAGGCATGTTAAAGGGAGGGCCAGCCCTCTACTACTACTCAAGGATAGTCCAGAACGACAAGGACGCGGTGTTCCTAGTGAGCTACCAGGCCCCAGGGACCCCTGGGAGGCAGGCGCTCGAGGAGGGCGTGTTCTTTGATGGGGAGAGGAAGCTGCCGGTCAAGGCAAGGCTCCAGCTCTTCGACTTCTCAAGCCACGCCGACTGGAGGGGGGTCATGCAGACGCTGAGGTCCATAAGCGGCGTCAGGAAGGTGATACTGGTCCACGGGGAGCCGCAGGGGCAGATGGAGCTGGCCTCCAAGATAAGGGACGAGCTCAGCCTTGAGGTCATGATTCCTCAGAACGGCGACGACATAGAGCTGGGCTGAGCGTTTTAAAGCCCGCGCGCCCTCCCTACGCTTGATGAGGAATTTGCCGAGTGCTGAGCCTAACGGCTGTGAGGAGAGGGAACCTCGCCTGAGGCGCTTAGGCCTTCCCTGAGTTCAATGAGGATGTGCCCTGAGCGCCTGCGACCTCAGAGGAACTTGAGCCCGGTGGCCCTGCTGCCCCTGGCTATCAGCGAGAGGAACACTATGTCTATTACCATAGGCGGCAGCGCCGCAACCAAGGCCAGTGAGGCCAGCATGCCCCAGTCTATAGTCGACTCCTGTATGGCCGTCAGCGCATATATCATCATTGTCTGGGCCCCCTGGGGCGGGAAGCTGAAGTTATAGGGCGTGGCGCTGAATATGAGTGGGTAGAAGAGGGCGTTCCAGGCCCCCACTGTGGCAAGCATGAACGTCGAGAGGAGCACAGGCCTTGAGAGGGGCAGTATGAGCCTCCTGAAGCTGCCCTTAATGTTGTACATGGCCGCCACCTCGTCGTAGGCCTTCGGCAGGTCGACGAAGAAGCCGTTCATGAGCCAGAGGGCGTAGGTCACGTAGCCGAGGGGCATTGCCATTATCAGGGCCCACCACGTGTTGAGCAGGTGCGCCTTAGCGTAGGCGATGTAGAGCGGTATCACAAATGCCATGGGTGGCAGGACGTAGAGGTAAATGGAGAGCGGCAGGAGCCAGCCCCACGCCTTGCCCCTGGCTATCTCATAGGCCGCCCCTGAGGCGAGGAAGACCGATACGACCCCGACGGCTATGCTGACGACGACGCTGCTTATAATGTATGGCACTGAGCCGCGGAGCGCGTCCATGAAGAACCTGCCCGTGAAAGCTATGGGAAGCATGACGGGCGGCGACCTGAAGTCAAGGGTGTTGGGCCTGAAGGCCACAAGGAACATCCAGTAGACGGGCATTATGTTGAAGAACAGTATGACCGCCAGTATGGCCAGCATGAGCCCCTTGAAGATGGGGTCTGGCATCCTGAGCCTCACAGAGGGCAAAAGTGTCCTCCTGCTCCTCAGCACTATGAAGAGGGCTACGGCGGGGGCCGTGGCTAGCAGCGCTATGGAGGCCGCTATGAGGGCCCCTGCCGAGTAGCTGCCCAGGTTGTAGACGGCATAGTAGGTGAGTATGCCCAAAGTCGTCGTCGCGTACCCGGGGCCGCCGCCCGTGAGCACGTAGGGGGCGTCGAAGGCACCGAAGCTGAAGGCCAGCTCTATTATGAAGGCTATAAGTATAGCCTTGCTTGCCAGGGGTATCGCCACCTCGCCGTAGTACCTGGCGAGGCCGACGTTGTCCATCATGGAGTTCTCCCTTATCTCAGGCGGTATCGACCGCAGCGTGGCGTAGATTATTATGAAGGGGAATGCTATGGCACCCCAGACGCTCACGAGTATAACTCCCCACAGGGCCGTCCTTGAGAGATAGAGGGGATCATATGGTATGTGAAAGATGTAGGTGAACCAGCCCCAGCCGCCGCCGTAGAGGCTTATCGACCATATGAGGGCCGCTGAGACGAAGGGCACTGTGTGGGGCAGCACGGTGAGCAGCGATAGCACCCTCTGGTACCCTACGCTTAGCATGTCAACTGCTACGGCGGCCAGGAGACCTATGAGCGTCCCGAAGGTGGATGTCATGACAGCCAGTATCAGGGTGTTCTCGAAGATCTTGGCCACGGGCACGAGGCTCAGGGTCACGAGGGCAGAGTGATAGTCAACGCCAACTAAGGCGAAGGTGGCGGCGAACGGTATTATCCCAAAGGCCACTATGTAGGCAACGTAGGGGGCCGTGAGCCGCAACAGCGCTCCCGCACAGGCCTGGCAGGCCGATGTTTTAAAGCGCTAGGGTCCACGTGTAGGGAATTGAATTTAGCTAACCTAAACCTCTCGGCTGGAACTTTTTAATCTCTTGGGGCCTCGGCCAGCGTGTGGTCAACGTGAGCTCCATAGGTGAGGTTGCCAGGAGGAAGACCGAGGAGGCATCGGCTAAGCTCAAGGAGCAGTATGACCAGGCCATCAAGGCCGTGAGGGAGGCCAGGGAGAAGGCGCTGCAGGAGGCCTCAAGGAGGCTTGAGGAGGCTGCCAGAGAGTTTGCCGCCTCCCTCAGCTCCTAAGGGGTCAGCTCTCACATAGGCTCACATGACTTGGCTTCATCGCCTCACCCTTATTTCCCGCGCCCCGCCCGGGCTCTCATCGGGCTTGGGGGCGCTCAGGGCCACCCCAGGGGCCCCACATCTTGGGCGTCCTGCTACATACCTCCTGTGCATGTTGTGTTATAGTAATACCTTATAAAAAGAACTGAAACAGTTACAGGACGGCCGCCTGAAGCACCCAAGGAGCTACCTCAGGCTGGCCTCCGCAATTATTGCCTTTATTGCTATACTTACTTACTGGACAGCACCACAGTCGCAGTCGCGCTGCCAGTAACAGCCAGGGGGCTACACGTCACCTACCTAGACCACGCGGAGACAAGCGGAAACAAGGGAAAAGAAAGAATGGGAATAGTTTTAAGCAGGGATAGTTTAAGTCAACCTATCATGAGCTTGAGGCGCTGGAGCTCGTGGTTGTCGTGGTACTCAGGTAGTACGTTTTCAGTATACTTATGTACTGCGCGGCCACTGAGTTGAGGACCTGCTGCGGCGTCGTGCTCGTCGGGTTCTCAAGGTAGTTGAGGAGGGCGGTGTCAAGGGCGTCGCCCAGGTTGTCGGTCACTGGTATCAGGGGCTCCCACGCGTTGCCGTTCTCGGCTGATATCTCGTTCGCCAGCAGCCAGTTCTTCATGTAGGCCGGCAGGGACGAGTTGCTGAGCAGCGCTGAGTAGGCCTGCTTAGATATTGGGAAGAGGCCCAGCTTCAGGAACATCTCCTCCTGGACCTGCGGCGACTCTATGAACTGCAGGAACTCCATAGCCAGCTGCTTGTGCAGCGAGTACTTGCTTACTGCAAAGTACGTGCCCCCAGCCATAGAGTAGTTGCCGGGCAGCGGCGCCAGGCCAACCTCCTGCGGGCTCACGTTAAGGGCAAGTATAGCCGCGAGCCTTGAGGCGTAGTTTATGCCGGCAGGCCCGAAGCCCTCGACCAGGAGCTCAGGCATGTTGTCGAACGACACCTGGAGCGTCGTGGGGCTCGGCTCGTAGCTGACCAGCTGCTGCATTATCTCGAGCGCCTGGACGCCAGCGCTCGTGTTAATTGCGGGCGGAGGGAACGGGTAGCTCCAGCCGCTCGGCATGCAGCCCCAGAACTCTATGCCGAAGCCCGGTATGCCGTGTACTGTGCCGCAGTTCAGGGTCCTGTTGTTTATGTAGTAGTAGCCGTATATGGACTCAAAGCTTGAGCCTATGTCGCCGCCCTGGGTGTCATCCATTACTAGGACCCCAGCCTTAGTTATGTGGTGCGACACGAAGAACTGGCTGACGTCAACGACCACGGTCCAGTTGTGCCAGGTCCACGGGTTGAGCTGCATGTGATACTCGTTGTAGAACTCCTGCTGCAGGGTGGCGTTGTTGAAGTACGTGGTGTTGTATATTATCAGCACGTTTGAGACCCACGGGGCCACGCCGGCGATCTCTGAGGTGTTGGTGGTGGCGTTATATATGACTCCGCCGAAGCTCTCCGCAGGCCATATTATGTCGCTCGCGTTTATGACTGAGGAGTTGAGGGGCACAACGTAGGGCGCCAGGGTCCTGGCGGTCGTGGGCGTGAAGGTCACTATGTCGTAGCTGCTCTGCCCGGCCTTAAGCACCGTCAGCTCGTTACTTATGTAGTCGCTAAACGGGAAGGCGTCAACCTGGACCGTCACGCCTGGGTGCGTGGCCTCAAACATCGGTATGACCATTTTCAGGAACTGCTGTGGGGCGCCCGTGTAGGTTGCTATAACTAGCGTGGCCTGAGGCGTGGTTGTCGTGGTCGGGACGCTGGTGGTTGTCATAGTAGATGTCGTGGTTGTAGTAGTTGACGTCGTAGGTTTGTGATAGTACACATATGCCATGTAGCCGCCGACTGCAACGATGACGATTATTAAAATGACTATCCCTGCTAGGGCAGCGGAGGAGATGGACGACCTATTTCTCACTCCTGAACCCTGTGGGCCTATGGGAGGCCTCAATTAAAAAGGTGAGCGACGCAAGGGCTGTAACACTATATAGGCCTCAATAGGCCTCAGGGGGTGCCGAGGACCTTTGCCTCGGCCGAGGCGGCGGCCTGGTTGAAGGGGGCCTGCACAAGCTCTATGTCGCAGCAGTCCATCGAGATCCTCCTAATGTTAAAAGTCCTAAGCGGCGCCCTGTGAAGTGGGGAGTTAACGACGACAGTGTGATACTCCCCGTTCTCACCAAGTGGGTCGGCCCCGTCGCTCTTTGCAAGGGAGAGGAACCACTCTATGTTGTCCCTGTTGATGACCTCCCCCACGGCCCTCCTGAGCGCCCTGCCCCTCGCGCCCAGGACCTTCATAGAGTAGCCCTCCCCCACGTCCTTCATGAGTATCTCAAGCGTGTCCTGTCCCCAGAGGGGCTCAAGCAGGGAGGCCCCAGCCTCGGAGGCCAGGGACTCCATGTACTTCAGGTGGTCCTCCACGAAGACGTCCCCCGCTATTAGCTTATCAGCGCTCAGCCTCCTTAGAAGCTCAGCCGTCTCCTGGAACTCCCTCCCCTTGTCGAGCCTTGCTGCCACTATCGGCTTCCCTATGAGCGACGCCTCAGCTATGGTCGCCTGCACGTTCTCTATGTGAGGGCTCGGCTCTGGGAAGTCGTAGACCAGGAAGAGGAACACGTCGACGGGCCACGCGAGGCTTGCGGCCCTCAGCCCGTCCTTGCCGCCAGAGAACATGGCGACCCTGTTTCCCAACGTTTCACCCTCCAGTTGGAGGCTTCGCCCTTTAGGGCGGGGAGGATATGAACATTTATAAGCTCTTTGGAGTTGGGCGCGGGCGAGCTTGGCAGGCAGTGAGCCCGCGCCTCCCCGGGGCTGACGGCGGGGCCTGAGCTTGTGATGTAGCGCCCGTGGGGGCGCCTGAGAGGTGATGGGGAGGCCTCAGTGGGCGCAGAGCCCCCGCCCTTAAGGGCGGGGGCCGTCAGCGCGAGAGGCGGAGGGCCTGGCAGGTTTAAAGCGGCGCGCAGCGCCCACGGCTCTGCCTTAAGGATGGCCTGCGGCGCTCAGGGCCTCGGAGTACTGAGGCTCGAGAGCCCCGCCCTTTTCAGCTATGACCTTCAGGGCAAGGTCCCTTATCCTGGCCACATCGGCCCTGCCGTGGTACACGTCCTCCTCAAGCCTGAGGCAGAGGCCAAGCCTCTCGCCTATCCTTATGGCCGCGTAGTTGTCGCCGTGCATGTAGGCCTCCATAGTCCTTATGCCCCTCCTGTAGGCCTCAAGTATAAGGAGGGCAGCTATCACCGTGGCCAGCCCCCTCCTCCTGTGCTCAGGCATTACAGCGAATGCCAGCTCAGCGTCGGTGCAGTTTGAGAACCCCTCGCCCAGCGCCACTATTCTGTCGCCGAGGAAGCCGCCAACGGCGTAGTTGCAGCTCCCTGAGAACAGCCTCCTCGCGTGCCCCTCGAAGTCCCTGAAGACGTCAAGGAACCTGTAGTAGAGCGAGAGGGTGTCAAGGGAGGAGTAGAAGGACGCCACGAGGGGGGCGTCGGAGGGGCAGAGCAGCTCGAGCGAGTAGCTGCCAAGCGTCGCCAGCCTGCGCCTTGAGCAGGAGCTCAAGTTCCTCCCTGTTAAAAAGTGGATTCAAAAAATTTAAATTGTAAACGGAGTGTTCAAGTGAGAGAAAGATTAGGGGCCCACCTGTGGGAACCTCACAGGCCTCACGCTGGCAGCGCCGGCCTCTTGGCAACCCAGTTGACGAGCAGGGCGGCCCCTAGGTAGAGTGCGTCAAGCCCTGTTATCAGCCCTATCCAGCCGCCGGCCTTTGTTATAGCGGCGCTCCCAGCGAAGAAGGCCGCCGAGAGCACCCAGAAGGTTATTGTCAGCAGCGCCAACACGGAGGTCAGCACCCTGGCCTTGGCCATGTAGGCGCCCACCGTGTATATGAGCGTCACCACGCCCCACAGGGCGAACCAGGCGCCGTTCTCGCCGCCGCTCATTGGGAACGCCTTGGGGTTCCAGCTGTTAAGGACGAAGGCCATCGCTAGGCCTATCCAGAAGAGGCCGTAGGTGCTGAAGGCGGTGCCCCCTAGCATGTTGCCCCTCCTGAAGTCCATCCAGCCAGCGAAGACCTGGGCCGCCCCTCCCCAGAAGAAGGCGTATGCTAGGGTGAGGCCAGCAGTGGGTACGATGCCCGCGTTGTGGAGGCTCAGCACTATAGTGGTCAGGGCAAAGCCCCAGAGGCCCAGCGAGCTCGGGTCCGCGAAGGGCTGGTCCTGGCTCAAAGGGATCACCTCACTTCATCTGCGCCTTGAACTCCTCCCAGGCCTTCACCAGCTCCTCGACGGCCGTCGGGTCCTCAAGGGTCGTGGTGTCGCCCAGGGGCCTGTCCTCCATTATGTCCTTGAGGAGCCTCCTCATTATCTTCCCGCTCCTCGTCTTGGGCAGCTTCCTGACGAAGAGCACGGTCTTCGGCGTCGCTATAGGGCCTATCTGGGTCCTTATCAGCTCTATCAGCTCCTTCCTGAGCTGCTCGCTTGGCTGGTAGCCTGCCTTGAGCACCACCGCCGCCACGGGCACCTCGCCCTTCACCGGGTCGGGGGCGCCTATGACTGCGGCCTCGGCCACGGCCGGGTGCTTTATCAGGACGTCCTCCATCTCGGTCGTCCCTATCCTGTGGCCGGCCACCTTGAGGACCTCGTCAGCCCTGCCGAGGAGCCAGAAGTAGCCCTCCTCGTCCTTGACGGCGTAGTCGCCAGCGTAGAAGTAGCCTGGGAACCTGCTCCAATAAGTCTTTACGTACCTCTCAGGGTCGCCCCAGACACCCATCAGCATGCCGGGCCACGGCTTCTTGATTATAAGGTAGCCCCTTACCCCTGGCGGTGTCGGGTTGCCGTTCTCGTCGACTACATCAGCCACTATTCCGGGCAGCGGGAACGTGGCCGAGCCGGGCTTGAGGGTGACGAGCGATATGCCTGGGGCGGGCGATATCATGGCTGCCCCGGTCTCGGTCATCCACCAGGTGTCTACTATTGGGCACCTCATCTTGCCGATCAGCTCGAAGTACCACCTCCAGACGTCGGGGTTTATGGGCTCGCCCACGGTGCCCAGTATCCTCAGCGTTGACAGGTCGTGCTTCCTGACCCACTCGTCGCCGTACTGCCTGAGCGTCCTCAGGGCGGTGGGGCTCGTGTAGAATATCGTGACGCCGTACTTCTCCACTATCTGCCACGGCCTGTCGGGCTGCGGGTGGTCTATGGCGCCCTCGTACATGACCTCTGTGGCGCCGTTCATCAGCGGACCGTAGACTATGTAGGTGTGGCCCGTTATCCAGCCCACGTCGGCCATCGTCCAGTGGACGTCCTCAGGCCTTATGTCCCAGTTCCACTTGAACACATTGTAGACGTAGACCATGTAGCCGCCGACGCCCTGCATTATCCCCTTCGGCTTGCCAGTGGTGCCGCTGGTGTAGAGTATGAAGAGCACGTCATCAGACTTCCTCGGCACTGGCTTGACGTAGGTGGTATCGGGGTACTTGGAGATCAGCTCGTGGTACCAGACGTCCCTCCCCTCAACCCAGTTCACCGGGTTCCCGAGCCTCCTGACCACAACGACCTTCTCTACCTTGGCCCCCTGCTTCTCAGCCAGGGAGACGCCCTCGTCGGCGTTCTTCTTGAGCTCAACTACCTTGCCCTTTCTCCAGTAGCCGTCAGCTGTTATCAGGACCCTCGACTTAGCGTCGACCATCCTGTCGGCGAGGGCTGAGGGGCTGAAGCCTGAGAAGACCACGCTGTGTATGCCCCCGACCCTGGTCACTGCGAGCATGGCTATGGGTAGCTCCGGTATCATGGGCATGTATATCGTGACTGTGTCGCCCGGCTTCACGCCCAGGTCCTGGAGAGCCTTGGCGAGCTTGTTGACCTCCCTGAAGAGGTCCCTGTAGCTCAGGACCCTGCTGGTCCCGTCCTCGCCCTCCCAGTAGTAGGCCACCTTGTTGGCCACGTGGGTGCCCATCCAGCGGTCAAGGGCGTTCAGGTTGATGTTGGTCTCCCCTCCCACGAACCACCTGTAGAAGGGCGGGTTAGAGTCATCAAGGACCTTGTCCCAAGTCCTATACCACACCAGCTCCCTGGCCCTCTCGTCCCAGAACTTTATGGGGTCCTCGACCGCGGCGCGCCAGAAGTCAAGGTACTTGTTGTGGTGAGGGAAGTACTTCTCGCCGTAGGGTAAGGGCTCTATCCTCTGGGCCTCAGGAGACGACATATATCCCACCTCGTATTCACAGCTTTATACATATTAGCCTACTATTTAAGAACTCCATATAGTGGGATTTATTATGTTCAGTCCCACTTATATCCTAGTTAGAGTTAAATATATTTATTTATATTATAATTTAGAGTTACTTTCGATAGCCCTTAGGACCAGGCCCTCCCGTAAAGGTCCTTTGAGCAGGGGGCCCTGAGGAGTCCCCTTCACAACGTCGTGAGCGTAGCCCTCCAGCCCCTTCCCCCTCATGCCTGAGGCCAGGAGCCTCCTCTGGATTCAACTCGCCTTGCAGAAGGCGTTTAACCTCTCCTTGGTAGAGGTCTCTAGACGCGAAGGCGACGCCGACGATGGGCGACTGTGAAGAGCTTTACGAGAAGCTTGCCGAGACGAGGGAGAGAGTTAAGGACATTGAGCGTTCACTCACGGAGATATTAGACGATCTTCAGAAGGTGGCCAGCTCTGAGGCAGACCTTATATCATGCTTGAAGTCTCACGCCCCCGACTACTTCTCATGGCTTGATGGGAGTCCTGCGGACGGCCTTCAGCTCAACGTTCAGCTTAACGGCGACCCCGCCGCACAGGCCGGCGCGGGGCCTGAAGACTGCGCGAGGGTACGTCAAGCCCTCATACAGGCCACCTCTAGAGAGGCCTCGCTCTCGTTCCAGATGGCTGAGGTCGGCGCCGTCATTAGGAACGAGGTGATAAGGCTGTCCGGCTTAGCGGCGCTCTGCAGGCACTACGAGCCTGAGCGATCTGAGAGGGTCAGCAAGGAGACGTTATACCCCCTTATCTCTAAGTACCTCTCCCTATAGCTCGCGGGTGCGCCCAGGCGTCAGAAGGCCTCGACCTGGCTCAGCGGGCTCCGCGCGGCTTAAACCAGTGCCGCGGTTAACGCTTACCTCTTCACCCTCACAAAGGCGGGAAGCCCGCAATGAAGAGCAGGAGGTCAGCTTTCTGGCGACCCTGACGTCGTTGGTTCAATAAGGCGAGCGCTTTTAAGGGCCCCGCTTATCAAGGGCACAGGCGACGCCGATTGGGGGTACGGGGCTTTACCTGCTGGGCTCAAGGGGGTCAAAGGCTAACGAGAGGGTCCTCTGGGACCTGAGAATTGAGGAGCTAGTGGATGATATTTTGGGTAAGGAGAAGGATCAGCTTCTGGCAGACATCTTTAAGGAGCCGCTCACGGACAAGGAGGTCATTGCGTTTAGGCAGAGGGTGTTCGAGGACCTTATTGACGAGAGGGCTTACACCATAGTGAGGGGCTTCGTAGAGAGCATTAAGGAGGTCAGCAGGCTGCTGAGCCTAGAGGCCGAGGTTTACGAGGAGTTCAAGTACGGCCTTCACATTGACGCAGCCCTAACTTACGTGAACGCCCTAGAGGCGACGTTGAACCTACTGCGAGGCCTGAACGTGAAGTCTGAAGGCATCGCCAGCTTTATCAGTTACCTTGAAGGCCTGGTCCAGGGCAAGGAGTTTCAGGCCCTAAAGGGGTTGGCGTACGAGGCGAAGGCAGCCAGGGACAAAATAAAGGTTAGGGTAAGCGTGGACGGGAACAGGGTAAGGGTCACAGGTGACGGCGGCGAGGATCTATCTTCAAGGGTCGAGCAGCTGTTCTCAAGGTTTAAAGGACAGCAGGTTCGTCAGATCAGGTTCACGGGCAGCCGCGAGCAGACAACCCACGTGCACGCTATGATATTAAGGGGCATCTACATGATCTTCAAGGAGGAGTTTAATGTCATGAGAAGGCTGAGGGACGAGTTCCCCAACATACTGGATGAGGGCGTTAAGAACTTCGCTAAGGAGTTCGAGTTCTACATTAAGTACATCGAGTACATGAGGGACATAGAGTCCAAGGGGTACAAGTTTTCAATACCGCAGTTCACGGAGGACGGTTCGATTCACGTCAAAGGCTTCTATAGCATGTTGTTGGCTAGGAGGGGCACCGCCGTGACTAATGACATTCACGCCTCCGGCGACAGGAGGGTTTTCATAATAACTGGCGTGAACGGCGGAGGGAAAACCACTTTTGCAATTACCTTCGGCCAGCTGGCGTTCCTAGCCTCAATAGGCGTGCCCGTCCCAGCCGAGGAGGCCAAGGTGCCCCTGTTTTCTAACATAATTACAGCCTTCCCGATTGAGGAGGACAGGCTGGAGAGCCTAAGCAGACTCGAGGAGGACATAGTAAGGGCAGTCAACATATTAAAGACGGCTGACAGCAGGACGCTGGTCATAGTTAATGAGCTCTTCTCCGCCACTACGTCAGACGAGGGCTTTGAGCTCGCGAGGCGCTTCGTAAGTGAAATAGCTAGCAGGGGCTCATACCTCATCTACGTCACCTTCATCACTAAGATAGCCACGCTTGAGAACGTGATCAGCCTCGTGGCGCAGGTACAGGACGGGAGGCCGACCTTCAAGATAGTGGAGGGAGGCCCTCCGTCCAGCTACATGGCTGTCCAGATAGCCGCAAGGCACAGGCTGCTTTACGAGGATGTTAGGGGCCACGTCGGACGGTGAGCCCCAGTGATAGAGTTCGACCTCTTGAGGGTAGGCGACGTCCCTGAGGCGAAGGACAAGGAGAACCTGGTGAAGGACCTGGAGCTGGGGAAGATACTGGATGCCGTAGCCCAAAAGGACGAGCTTATTAGGGGCGTATGGAGCCACGTGCTCCTCCTCTCTGGCGCGGACGTAGAGTCCATAAGGTACAGGCAGGAGGCCGTCAAGGACGCCATTCAGAACAGGGACGTCGTTGTAGAGCTGTACAGGTTCACAGGGGACGTCATAACAAGGACTGAGAGGGCGGCGTTCCTCGTGACTTATGACAACCCAGAGCTAGTGGTCCTCGAGACAGCGGCCGGAATGAGGGTGATGATAGACGCCTTTAAGGACCTAAAGGGCATCCTCAGCAGGGCAAGCTTCTCCTCCCAGGCCTTCCAAGGGCTGGTGAACACGATAAGGGAGAACGTGGACGAAAACTTTATAGCGTCTGCAAAGGAGCTGCTGAGCTTTTTTGACATCAGGAACAACACGCTGGAGTTCTCAGTAAAGCTCGGCGCGCATAACACCTTAGTTGACCCAGTAGTTCTGGCTCCCAAGAAGGAGGGCGGCGTAATAAGGAAGCTGTTTAACAGGGAGAGCGCCTATGAGTTTAGGCTGGACCCCCACGATGAAAGAGGGGCGGAGATCCTAGGGGACATAAGGAAGTGGGTTCTCGCCGGCTTAGCGCCGACCATGCTGAACGCCTACGAGCACCTGCTGCAGTTCTTTAAGACCTTGAACGAGCAGCTGGCATTCTTTGTGGGTGCCATAAACCTCTATGACCTCTTCCAGAGGCTTGGGCTGCCCTTAGCCTACCCTGAACTCTCCGAGGGCACGCTGTCGTTCAGGGACCTGCACTGCCTCTCCCTCGCGATTTCGCTTAACAGGAGGCCTGTCCCGAACTCCCTGGAGACCCGTAACGTTAGCGCGTTCATAATAACGGGCGCCAACAGGGGCGGCAAGACTACGTTCCTGAGGTCGGTAGGCCAGGCGATACTGCTGGCGAGGGCCGGGGTCTTCGTGCCGGCCAGCAGGCTGGCGCTGCCGTCGGCCGGGGCCCCCCACACGCACTTCCAGAGGGAGGAGGAGAGGACGATGTCCTACGGGAAGTTCGAGGAGGAGGTGATAAGGTTCAGGAAGCTGGTTGACCTAGTGAGGCCTGGGGACTTCGTCCTAATGAATGAGAGCTTCTCAACCACTAACCAGGTTGAGGCGTCGGAGGTAGCTAAGCAGGTCGTGTCGGCCCTAGTGGACAGCGGGGTGACTGTCTTCTACGTCACGTTCCTGCAGGACTTCATACACCACTTCGTCAAGGAGTATGGTGACAGGGTAGTCCTCCTAACGCCTGAGAGGCTGAAGGACGGAACCAGGACCTTCAGGCTGGTGCGGGGCTCCGTTCAGCCAGGTTACGCGCTTGATATATGGGATAAGCTCTTTAAGCGCGAAAGCAGTGCAGCGAAAGCCCTCTAGATCCCTCACTGTCGCGGCCGCTGCAAGGGCATCTTAATTTATTAAAAGAGATAATGTTGATTTTGGGAAAGGCCGTTGGACCCTTGACTAAATGAAGGGCAGGCCCCGCACCTTCAGGGCGGGGAGGAGACCAGGTTTGAACTAGCGTAGGATAAGCCGTCCCCCGCTTTAAAAGGTGGAAGTGAGAGCTGCAAGTAGCGCTAAGAGCGCGCCGTTGCCTTCAGCGTAGAAGGGCCTGAAGTTAAAGCTCGAAGGAGCTGTAGGCCCCGTCTATGCACGAGGCCCCGTAGACCTCCTCCGCCGTGCCGTGAGCGTAGCCCTCCAGCCCCTTCCCCCTCATGCCTGAGGCCAGGAGGGTCATGAAGACCTCCTCCATGTACTCCCTGGGGCTGGCGTTCGAGACGGCCGGGTAGTCAGAGCCGTACATAACCCTCCCTGCCGGGAAGTCCCTAACGACCTCGGGCACCAGCTGAGGGGGCAGGGCTGAGGTGTCAGCGTAGACGTTGTCGAACCTCCTGGCTAACGACATGGTCTCCTCGAAGAAGACGCCCGGCGCTATGGCGCTGTAGCCTCCCGCGTGGGCTATGGTAACCGCCGCGTCCCTGTGCCTTGAGAGGACCGGCTCAAGCTTCGAGGGGTCACCGTACTTGCAGTACCTGGGCAGCTCCCATATGCCCGGGTCGCAGCCGCCGTGCACTACCACCGGCACCCCCTTGGCCTCCGCCACCTTGATGACGCTCTCCACCTGCTCGGAGTCGAGCCTCTTAAGGAAGAGCGTCGATATCACCTTGAAGCCCCTGAACCCCCTCGCTATGGCAGCCTCGAGCTGGGCCTCCAGCTCGTCCGGCGGCAGGCTGAGGTTAGCTGGGAACAACACGGGGAAGTTGGCGCTCACCGCCGCCTGGGAGTGCCTAGCGAAGGAGCAGAAGCTCTCGGCGAGCTTAACAGCTGAGAGGTAGAGGGCCTCAGGCTCCAGCTGGTCCATTATGTCCCTAGCAAGCCTCTCTATGAGCCCCCTGACCCTCTCGTGCTCGGCCCTGACCTCGTCAATTGGTATATCCGCCAGCACGTCCCTGAAGGGCGGTATGCCCAGGATCACCGCCCCTCTAACGCCTGACTCCACGAGCCCCCTGACGTAGGAGTTGAACTCCCCGACCTCCTTCACCACGGGCATGTGGACGTGGGCATCTATGACGCACTCTACTGGGACGTCAGCCCTCAAGGCGCCTCAGAGGGCCTGTGACCACCTGAGGTATTAAACGATGTATACTGTCACGCCCTCCTGGAGCAGGGCCTCAGCCCCCTGGACTTGAGGTAGCCGTCTATGTCCTGACCGGGCAGGAAGTAGTAGGACCTGCAGGGGCCCCCTGATGTTGCCTTGACTAGGACAACCATGCCCTTCCTTGTCAGGGAGGCAAGCACGTAGCCCAGGGCGCCCTTAGATATGTTGGCCTCCCCGCCTATCTCATCCCTGGCGTGGAAGCCCCTGGATATGACGTCGAGGACTAGCTTCTGTACGTTACCAACCTTCCTGGACCTGCCGTCGACCCACGCTATTGCCCTGGAGACCTGAACAACTGCCGGCCCCTCAACCACTACGCTGCCGTCATCGTAGCAGGTGACGTTACCGTACTTTACCGTGACGCCTATCGAGCTGCACTGCACCTGCCTGGACAGGGCAAACACCGCGTTGACGAGGCGGGGTCCGGCATAAATGCGTTAAGACGACGTGAAAGGGTTTATGCTCCGCCTTAGCATAGAGAGGCGGGTCCGTGGCGTAGTCAGGACCAGCGCGCCGGCCTTCGGAGCCGGAGGTCGGGGGTTCAAATCCCCCCGGACCCGTGGGCCCTGATCCTTCAAGCGGCCTGAAGAGGTTCGCAGGTCCTGGAGGCAACGACATTACCTACACGGCTTTGACTGACCGGCTGAAGCATCCCTGTAGGTCCGCAAAGCCTTACGGCCTCAAGGAGCAGTTATGCTTCTGGGAGTCCATAGCTACTGCGGTAAGGACCGCCCTGACAAGGGGTTCTTGACATTTTTAGCGGTCTCGAGGATCTTCTCAGCGTGCCTCACCTCCTCGTCAGCCCAGGCCTCCAGCCTTGACTTGAGCTCCCTCGCTGACAATCAGCGTCCCAGGTCGGTAGCGCATTTGTCATTATAAGTGATACGCTGTAATTTTATATCATATTGCAAATTTACAGTTTAGCTACCTAACCCTTGAGGCCTCGCCTGGCGCCGAGCTGGAGATATGCCCAGGCCTTACCCATGAAGGCCTCGGCTTCAGGAAGAAGGCAAAAACTCAAGGGAAGACTTAAGGGAACGGCCAATGGTCACGGAAGCACTATCCCGACGGCGCCCGCGTAGGCCATTACGAGGAACACGAAGGCGTCAATCAGCGAGGCTGCGGCGCCGATCTTCCTCAGCGCGGCGTTCTCCGTGTATCCGGCGGCGCCTAGGAAGATCGTCACTATCACGAGCAACCCTAGCGCCACCGACAGCGTGTAGAGCCCGTGCTGGGCCGCGAATATGGTGAAGCCCAGGAACAGCAGCCCCGTGAACCACACGGCGTGGTTGACGGCCATCCTGTTCCCGCCGCCTATGGCCAGCGGGAGGCCCAGGGCCCAGAGAAGCAGGATGAAGGCAGCCGCCACTGTCGCCCCGAATATGTTCTTGTCAGCTATTATGAACCCCAGCGCTATGGTCTCCAGCAGGGCGCCCGTCAGGAGGACCCAGCCGAAGTCCCTGGGGTTGTTCTTACCCTTGGGCAGGTCCAGCTCAACAAAGCCTATGACCAGGGTCATCACGGCGGCCTCCCACAGAAGGGTGTTCAGGGCCACCTCAGACAGGGACGGACTACTGGACATAGGTTTCACGCTGTTGTGACATTTATGTGGAACCCTTTATAAGAATTCTCTGAAAACTGATAAGTATCCAGCCTTGTAGACACAGCATATATGTCAATAGATGCAACGCTTTTTTAAAAGGGTGCTTAATAGGGGGCTGGGACGAAGTGCGTCAGTCCCAGGCTTTGGAGGCAAGCCCATCCTTATCCCCCCGCAGGTCTCCTAACTAATCGCCCAGGCCGAGAAGGGCCCCTTGGGAAGGCCCTGAAGCCTATGGCTGAGCCGGTCTCGTAGGCCTCCCTCACTATGTCTGTGGGCCTCTCCTCGACCTCAGCGTCCTCGCTCAGCAGTACGAGCCCCCTGTTGCCCAGGAACCCCCTTGGGTCCTTGGCCGTGGTCCATATCAGTGGCTCTCCCTCAGGCGGGGCCCTGCCGAGCCTGAGCACCTGGGCCATGAGGCCCTTGAAGCGGTCGTAGTTTTCCGGCACCCTCACGCCCGGCGAGAACGCGATTACCCTGCCGTCCTGGAGGTGCACGAAGACCTCCGCAAGCCCCTCCCTCACCGGCGCCTTCTCGAGGAGGTTGAGGAGGCTCAGGTGCACTACGTCTGGCCTGCCCCTCCTCCACCAGGCCTCAAGCGACCTCATGACCTTCCAGTGTATGCCCGCGTCAAGCAGCATCTCCCCTGGCCTCAGGCCGTACCTCCTGGCGGTCCTCACAACCTGGGGGTGGCCCGCTATCTGCTCGGGGATAAGCTCAAGGGCGGCCTCAAGGAGGACCACTGTGACCTTGGCCATAAGCTCATCCTCAGCGATCGGTAGGGCCTCTTCATTGGTGCTCTCCGAAGCCCTGCCGTTTGTCCCTAGGCGCTCATCCTCATTAATTTGCGTTCGCTCGTCGCGCCCAGGGACTCCCGCCTCGTCCATAGGGGCTCGCCGTCCCCTATGGCGTCATGGGCGGCTGTCGAGCCCAACGGAACGGGGCTCCCATCTACGGGAACTGAGGGGGCCTCATCGCTATCATCTCCCTCGCCCTTGGGGCAGCGCCCCCATCAGGCGAGGGTCATCCGTGAGAACTGTCACAGGTATTACCATAAAAAGGCCTCTATCGATGTGAAAGGTGTTCAGCCATATCATCACTGGTTGCCAGAGGGGGAGGAGAGGGTTTTCTGCGTTTCCACTGTATGTGAGTTCTAGCCTAGATCGTCCTAGCATCTGAAGGCCTTCACTTTTTAACGCCCTCAGCGACGAGTGCGCCCGGGCAGCATGTCAAAGGGGCAGTGGAAGTACCCAAGGGGCTACCTGAGGCTGATCTCCATAGTCACCGCGTTCGCGGCCATCCTCACGCCCCTGGACAGCACCATAGTCAGCGTCTCCCTTCCTGCTATAGCGAGGGGGCTGAGGGCCTCTTACCTGGAGACCATATGGGTCCCCATGGGCTACCTAGTGTCGCTCTCCGCCTTCCTCCTCCTCTTCGGGAGGCTCGGCGACGTGAGGGGCAGGAGGAGGGTCTTCACGACCGGGTTCCTTATCTTTACTGCGGCCACGGTCATGTGCGCCCTCTCAACGGGCGGCATTGAGCTCGACGCCTGGAGGGTTGTCCAGGGCATGGGGGCTGCAATGATACTGGCCAACAGCGGCGCCATAATAACTGACGTCTACCCGCCCTGGGAGAGGGGCAAGGCCTTCGGCTACTGGACCCTTGCGGTCTACACGGGGACCACCGTGGGCCCTGTCCTGGGAGGGGCGATAACGACCCTGAGGACCATAGCCGGGGTTCCGAGCTGGAGGTGGGTCTTCCTCGTAACTGTGCCCCTTGCCCTGACAGGCTACCTGCTCTCACAGGCCTACCTCAAGGAGTCCGTGGGGCAGCCGGGCCAGCCCATTGATGCAACGGGCGGCGCCCTGGCCGCCCTAGGGGTAGTGGCCTCCCTCTTCGGCCTGACGGCAGCCTCCTTTGAGGGCTGGTCGCCCCCTTACCTGGCCCTCCTGGTTGTGGGGGTGGCCCTCATAGCGGCATTTGTTGCATGGGAGGCCAGGCTTGGCCACCTGGCCCTCCTCGACGTGGGCCTCTTCAGGTCAGTTCAGTTCTCCATGGGCAACCTGGCGGCCCTCCTGAACTACGCCGGCTACTTCTTCGTCCCATTCTTCCTCAGCTACTACATGATAGTGGTCCTGGGCATGAGGCCCATAGAGGCCAGCCTCGCCCTCCTATTGCTCTCCCTCGCCATGGTTGTCCTGGCGCCCATAAGCGGCAGGCTGTCAGACAGGGTGGGCGCCAGGCCCCTCGCCACGGCTGGGATGCTGCTGATAGCCCTCGGCCTCCTTCTCCTCATGCAGCTGGGCCTCAGGGCCACGCTGGCGGACGTCACCTGGAGGGCCCTCATAATCGGCGTGGGCATGGGCCTCTTCTCAAGCCCCAACACGGCCTCAGTAATGGGCGCGGCCCCGAGGGAGAGGCTGGCAGTGGCCTCGGCAACGCTGAACCTCATGAGGTTCTACGGCCAGTCCCTCAGCCTCGCCCTGGCCAGCTCCCTCGCAGCGGTATACATACCCAGGCCCGTCCTGGTGAACGTCTTCACGGGGCTGCCCGTGAGCGCCGCGGCCAGCGCGCTTGACTTCATCAGGGGGGTGAGGCTCGTCTACGAGGTCATGGTAATGCTAGTCGTGGTAGGAGCCATAGCGTCAGCCATGAGGGGGCGCGAGGGCAGGGCCTAGGCCTTCAGATGTTGGCCTGCAGTACAGTGACTTTATAAAGTGCCATAGGCCCAGCCGCCAGGGCCACGCTTGAGGTTCACGGTCAGGAGGGCCCTCGAGGGCGCAGGCCCCGAGGCCGCCTGGGCAGTCGTTAAGGACGTTGAGGACATGTCAAGGTATTGGCACGGCCACAGGGAGGTCAGGGCGAGGAGGCTTGAAGAGGGCTCCTGGGACCTGGCGATAAGGTTCGCCTTCCCGGGCCCAAACAACAGGGGGAGGGCAAGGGCTACGCTCGACGAGGCCTCCAGGACGCTGACCCTAAGCTACTTTGAGGGGCCCGTAAAGGGCGTGGTGAAGGTCTACGTAACAGAGAGCGAGGTCGTGACCGAGTGGGACGTCAGTCTGGCCTGGTACCTCAGGCCGCTTGAGGCGTGGGTTAAACGGCACTTCATGAGCGGCGCCCAGCACGCGCTCGACAGGGTAGTTGAGGCCGCCAGGGCTTCGGCGGGCGCGGGGCCGGCCCCTCCAAGGCCCTCAACTAGCTGACATAGCCTCGATGATATGAAAGGCGCGAGAGGCTACATGGGGTTCGCCGTGGGGCTGCTCTTCGGCCTGGGATCCTGGGCAGCGCAGTCCGCCGTGGTGGCCATGATGTACAAGGGTCTCATCAAGGCCGTGAGGGACGCGAGCCTGTTGACGAGCGCTGGGAGGCTCTCGCTCCTCTTCCTTGGAGTATTCATGATAGGGCTGGGGGTGTTCCTCGTTAACGGGCGTCTGTCAGGCCATCAGGCGCCTCGCAGCTGCCTTAACCTAAGTGGCGCAGGGGGCAGCATAAGGCCTTAATGATATAACGCCTAGGGCCAGCTCGCCTCTGACCTGCAGGCCTTCGCTAGGCTTCAGCAACCAGGTCCTGGGTCAGCCTGAGGCCCAGCTCTCAGCTCGGCCTAGCTGAGCCGATCTATAAAGCAACCTAGACATTAAGGAAAAGAAGGCCTACGCGAGGGGAGGCCGCCCACGGCTCAGAACTTCACGAAGTCCTTGCCCAGGGTGGCGCATATCGGGCACTTGGGCGGCGGGTCCCTGCCTATGACTGTGTGGCCGCAGACAGGGCATATCCATATGTAGCCGTCAATCGGCATGTCCTCCCCCTTCTTAACGTGCTCAAGGGCCTCCTGGTAGAGCTTGAGGTGGATCTTCTCCGCCTCCAGTGCGTACCTGAAGGTCGCCTCAGCTGCCTTGTCGCCCTGCATCCTCGCGAGCTCTATGTACGCGGGGTACATCTCCTCAACCTCGAACTTCTCCCCCATTATGGCCAGCTCCAGGTTCTTCGCCGTGTCGCCCGGGCCGAAGGGCGCCTCCGCCACCACCTTTAGCGGGGCCTTGAGCTTCTCAAGCCTCTGGTAGTGGTTCCTTGCGTGGACCTGCTCGGCGAAAGCTATGGCCCTGAAGAGCCTGGCGACGTTCTTGAATCCCTCCTTCTCCGCTATGTCTGCAAATATGAGGTACCTCATGTGGGCCATGGACTCGCCGCCGTAGCTGGAGACTAGGGCGTCCTGGGTCATGGCCGGGTGGCCGCTTTCGCTCAAAGCAACTCACCACGTGCACAGGGCGATACAGCTATTAATGCATTGCAGATCGCCAAGCGGAGGCCTGCCGCAAGGCCTTTGCCCTGCATATGAGGCCAGGCCTCTTAGTCCTTTGACCAGGCACGTAGGCCTTAAGTGTCAGGGGTGATACCTGGTATCAGGGGTGCTACCTACGCTCTTCTCGGTGGAGCCCAAGGAGTCGCTTCAGGACCTCTTCGACAGGGAGGACGAGGTGAGGAAGCTCAGGGAGGGCCTCTCCAGGGAGAGGCTGATACTTGTCCTGGGCCTGAGGAGAATAGGCAAGTCAAGCCTAGTGCTTGCCACCCTGAGCTCGACGGGGCAGCCGTTCGTCTACGTTGACGTCAGGAGGGCCTACGACGAGGTCTCCAGGAGGGTGCCCGCTGAGAGGCTCTACGAGGAGCTCCGCTCCTCCCTGCTAAGGCTGAGCGCCAGGGAGAGGGTCCTCGAGGCCCTGAGGAGGATGGGGGTCTCCCTAGAGTCGGTCAAGGTCCCGGCCGAGGAGCTGGCGGCCCCCGTCCTTTAGGGCGGGGGCTCTGCGCCCACTGGGGCTTTTCCCCTCACCTGTCGGGCGCCCCCACGGGCGCTGCATCACCGCTCAGGCCCCGCCGCCAGCCTCGGGGAGGCGCGGGCTCACTGCCTGCTAAGCTCGCCCACGCCCAACTCCACGGCAAGGTTTGGGCAAAAGCCTATAAATGCTCATATCCTCCCCGCCCTAAAGGGCAAAGCCTCCAACAAGGTGAGGGGCAACATAGCTAAGGCCTTCGACGCACTCAACGAGCTCGGGAGGGTCGCTGTAGTCCTGGACGAGGCCCAGTACCTGAGGTACTCAACCGTAGGCCTGAGGCCCCTCCTGGCCCACGTCTATGACAGGCTCAGGAACGTGACCCTCATCATGACTGGGAGCGAGGTCGGCCTCCTCCATGACTTCACAGGGGTTGACGATCCCTCCTCACCCCTTTACGGCAGGTACGGGCTCACCATAGAGCTGAGGCCCTTTGACGAGGAGAGGTCAAGGCAGTTCCTAAGGAGGGGGTTCGAGGAGCTCGGGGTCAGGGTGGACGAGGGGGTGATAGAGAGAGCCGTTGAGGAGCTAGACGGCGTGGTCGGCTGGCTTGTTTACTTCGGAAGGCTGTACCTAGAGAAGGGGGCTGACGCCATTGATGAGGTTAAGGAGATGGGGGCCAGGCTCGTAAAGAGGGAGCTAGAGGAGGCGCTCTCGAGGAGCCCCTACTACTCCCACATAATGAGGGCAGTGGCCACGCTCGGGAGGGCCAGGTGGAGGAACGTGGTGGACTACGTGACGGCCCAGCTCGGGAGGAGGGTGACCAACGCCACGATAGCGAGGGACCTGAGGAACCTTGTCAAGATGGGCTTCATTGAGAAGGTCAACGACGAGTACAGGGTGGCGGACCCGATAGTCAGGTACGCCGTGCTTAAGGGGCTGTAGCCTGAGGGCGTTGCCTCTGAGCGGGGCCGTCAGCTCGAAGCCTGGACTTTCCATAGGATATGATTAAAATCTAGTAATGGAATCATGGTAAGAGCGGTGGCCCTCTCAATAACATTTTCACGGGCATTAAGGAGCTCTGGCAAAGGTGGTCTATGACGCCTGTCAGGGCCGGGCAGCCTTGTTAACTCCCCAGTTTACAAGGCGAAGGCCCTCTGAGAACAATAAGGCGCGGGTGACGGCCTGAGGCCTGAGCCGCCTCGGCAGGGCTGAGGCCTTGCCATGTGAGTGGCAGTTGAAGGCCGAGCTAAGGCTGGTACCTATGGGCCTGAGAGCTCAGCTGATAGCTCAGCCGAACTCCATCCTCGTAAAATGCCCTCAGGGCCATGGAAAGGCTGCCGGCGCTCGCGCGGCAGGGCAGTTTTAGCCTCCTGGGGCTGACGCGGCTGGGCGATGAGGCGGGCTTGAGGGCTGATAGTTGATGAAAAGACCGGGCTACCGAGCCCCTGTCTGCTCGTATCCCGCTTACCTACTGACGCCCTCCAGCAAGGCCTTTGGCATTGCAAGGGTCACGACGAAGTTAGGCTCGTCAACTATCTCCGAGACCCTCAGGTTGCCAGCCACGCTGCTCAGCACGTAGGCCTCCTCGGGGCTCAGCCCGTAGAGCCTGCCGAGCAGGGCCAGCATGTCCTCAACCGCCTGCCTGGCCGCCTCGTAAAGGTCATCGGTGATGCCCATGGTGGCTATTACCTCTCCCTCATCGTGTGTAGGCGCCACTGTGAAGGGCCTCCTTATGTTAAGACCCTTCACCACCTCCACCCTCAGCCTCACGTTTGCCTGCGTCTCTATGGCCGTCCCGCAGACCTCGCCGTCCCCCTGTGAGGCGTGAGGGTCAGCCACTGAAAGCAGGGCGCCCCTGACGCTCACGGGCAGGTAGACCCTAGCGCCCTTGCCGTGGAGCCTGTTGTCCATGTTGCCGCCAAAGTTCTGCGGGGGGATCATCCTGAACTCGCCCTCCCTCGGCGCAGCGCCGATGACCCCCAGGAACGGCCTCACCGGCACCCTCACGCCCCTCAGGAAGCTTCCCCTGGCGGCGGCGTAGCCATTGCCTATGTCCCAGGTCACCAGCCTCTCCATGAACCTGCCCCTTAGCAGCCCCATGGAGCTGAGTATAGCCGACCATCCCCAGTCGGAGACCTCTACGTCCTCTATTTCGACCATCAGCGCGTCCCCCGGCTCGGCCCCCTCAACGAGTATGGGCCCGACAGCTGCGTCAACCCTTGACTCGTCCAGCCTGCCCAGGTCCTCAGTCGTTGAGTCAGGCCGTACCTGCAGCGTTGAGGAGTCTGGCACTATAACGCGGACCTCGTCGCCGCTCCTGACGCTGGCCACAGGCCTAAGGCTCGGCGACCACCTGTAGTGAAGGTTCTCCTCCTTCCTGCCGTCAATTACTATCACGGCCTCTCCCCTCCTCGGCCTGACGGCGCAGGCCTGTGAAATAACTGCTGCGACGGCTGCCTTCCAGAGGCGCGACGGTTAAGGTCTTACAGGGTTCATCCTGTTGCCGCTGCAAGGGCCTCGTAGACCTGATGACGCAGGTGTGGGCGCTGACCGAGTCCTAGCTTGACCTAACTTAGGGGGCCGTCCATCCCACTATGGCCAGGGAGGCTTGCCCGCCTCGGCTCAGCCTAAAATGCTCAGAGGACCTGTCCTCAGGGGGACCCGCATGGCCATCAGGGCCGTGACATTCGACGTCTGGGACACGCTGCTCAGCCTGAAGGTTGCCAGGGAGGCCATGATATCGGCCGTGGCCAGGGAAACCGGCAGGCCTGAGGCAGAGGTGAGGGAGGCCGTCAGCGAGGCAGACAGGGCGGTGAGGAGGGAGAGGAGGCTGAGAGGCATGAGCGGCTCTGAGGCGGTCAGGGCCTCCGTCTCCATCCTTGCCTCACGCCTCGACTACAGCGGCGACCTCCTGGATGTCATAGAGGGGGCCATAGCGTCCCTTAGGCCAGAGGAGGTGGCGTTCAGCGACGCCGTTGATGCCGTCAGGGAGGTGAGGGGGCTCGGCCTGAGGGTTGGCGTCCTGGGCAACACGCTCTTCTGGACGAGCTCAGCGACAAAGGCCCTGCTCAGGGCCTCCTTCGGGGACGCCTTCGAGTTCACAGGCTTCGCCGACGAGATAGGGGCCTCAAAGCCCAGCCCCGAGGCCTTTATGGCAGCTGCAAGGGGGCTGGGGGTCGAGGTTGAGGAGATGGCCCACGTGGGCGACAGGGCCTCTGAGGACCTTGGAGGTGCGCTGGCCGCAGGGCTTAGGGCCGTCCTGGTCGCTAGGGGCAGGGTGAGGGAGGCAGCTGTTTTCGAGGCCCTAGGCTTTGCAGTAGTGCCTGAGCTGAGGGGCCTAGGCGAGGTGCTGCGGAGGCTCGGGGCCAATGACTAGAACATTAAACCTTGGCGGCCTCCCACCAAGGGACTTTTTAGGCCTCTGTTGCAATGCTGTACAATGACCTGTCTCCTCGTCGTCTTTGTTTTAAATGAAACGTTATAGTTTAACTTTATGGGGGCTAAGGGGGCGAAAGTCCCCCTCCGTAAGGTGGGGGATGGATAGCCCCCATAGAAAAGTTCTTACATCAAAAAGAAAAAGACATGTGCAGGCCTCTGGCTGTAAGGGCTGAGGTCATACCCTCTGGACTGGGGGAACTTACGCCTGCGGAGGGCGACCTCAGTAACCCCTCCTCCGCGCGGGGCGCCACAGGGGCGGCTCCGCCCGATGGAGCCTCCGCTGTGGGTGAGGGGATCGAGGCCGCCCTGGGAGGCAGGGAGTCATCACCGCGAGGTGTGGGTGCCCCGCCCGTGAGGGCGGGGCAGTTCACGAAGGCGGAAAGCGTCACCTTTTAGGGTAAGGGATGGATTGTCTCCTTTGAAATGGTTCAGGCCCCTCCCCCCTCTCTAAACCATTCTCAGTCGCAAAGCGGCGCGCTAGATCAACGGGAGCCTTAATAGGGTTTAATGGGCCCAATGGGCCCAGAACTTTTAATAGGCCCGAGGGGCCCAGAAACCCTATGGGCCGGGCTCAGCCTGGAATGCCTCATCAGATTTCAGTTGCCACACCGTACTTCACTGCCCGGCCCTCCCGTCTTTTACTACAAACCCTTTTAAGAGCGAGGGGTGGTTATGTCAAGTAGCGTACACAAGGTCAAGGGCTCGGCTAGGTCGCTTCAGGGGCGCAGGCGACTATAGAGGACAGGGGGTACGGAGTGCTATGGCGGTCGTTAGGGTCCTGTGAGGATGTGAAATCCTACTCTTGACCGTTGGTAAAGGTAAAAAGGTTGAAGTGAGTGTTAGAGACGCATGGCTTGGCTAGGTGAGAGAATAAGGTGAAGAGCTCTGAGGTCAAGGCAGATCGCATAATAATGACGCCCAGAGGGATATCATATAGGACTGCGGGACGAGCGACTGTGTACTGTAAGAGTACACGAAGAGCAAATCTCTTCTAGCGACGGAGAGGACGCTAGAATCCCTTTTAACCACGCTAAGCCTCAGTAAGCAAGGGGCCGGGCTCAGCAAAGTCTGGCCTCATCAGACTTCAGTCCCCAAGCCGTACATCACGGCCCGGCCCTCCTACCTTTTGCCTTCAGCCCTTTAGGGGCGCGTGCTCCGCGTATTACTGCAGCTGCGTCAACTGCGCGCAATGCCAAGGGCCCAGCTGGGCGGCTCAAGGGTTAAAATCTCAGGCAACATCCCCAGGCCAGGTGTAGGGATTGCCTGAGGCTGCCAAGAGGATAGACCTTGGTGACGGCGTGTGGCTTGAGGTGCTCTCAGAGAGGAGGAGCGACCTCCTAGGGCGCGTCGACGTTGAGGCCCTTGCCCACCACGAGCTCAAGTCGACGCCGGCAAGGGCATCGATAAGGGAGGCCCTGGCGAAGGCCTACAGCAGGGACCCTTCAGCCGTGTACGTGAAGACCATAAAGACCAGCTACGGCGTGGGAATATCTAAGGTGCACGCCCACATATATGACAGGCACGAGGACGCCCTGAAGTTCGAGCCCCAGTACGTGCTCGCAAGGCACGGCGAGGCGGAGAAGAAGCAGGCCAAGGGCAAGTGAGGGGGTGACAAGTGATGGCAAAGCAGGTTAAGGCCCCTGTCCACCTGCTCTACGAGGTGGACTACGGCACCATGACTATAAAGTCTAAGAACAAGAAGTGCCCCAAGTGCGGCAACTACATGGCCCACCACCTTAAGCCCGTGGAGAGGTGGCACTGTGGGTACTGCGGCTACACGGAGTTCGTGGTCAAGGAGTGACCTCATAGTCCTCGGCATAGAGTCCACCGCCCACACCTTCGGCGTGGGGGTCTCGAGGTGGACCCCCTCGGGCCCCCAGCTGCTTAAGGACGCGAGGAGGAACTACGTTCCAAGGCAGGGGGGCATACTGCCCAGGGAGGTGGCCCAGTTCTTCAGCCAGGTGGCGGCTGAGGTCGTTGACGATGCCCTCTCCGCGAACTCGCTGACGCCGAAGGACATAGACGGGGTGGCCGTTGCCCTGGGCCCCGGCATGGGGCCGCAGCTGAGGGTTGGGGCAACCGTTGCGAGGGCCATGGCCTCATACCTCAGGGTGCCGCTCGTGCCAGTTAACCACGCCGTTGCCCACCTGGAGGTTGCCAGGCTGACGACGGGGCTCAGGGACCCAGTTATACTCTACGTCTCGGGCGGCAACACCGCGGTGACAACATACGTGGACGGCAGGTACAGGGTCTTCGGCGAGACCCTTGACATGGCCCTCGGCAACCTGCTGGACACATTTGCAAGGGAGGTCAAGCTTGGCCCGCCGTACGTCGTGAACGGGAGCCACGTTGTTGATGCCTGCGCAGAGGGAGGGGAGATGATAGAGGGCTTCCCCTACGTTGTTAAGGGCCAGGACGTCTCCTACTCGGGCCTCCTCACGGCGGCCCTGAGGGCAGTTAAGAGGGGGGCCAGGCTGAGGGACGTGTGCTACAGCCTGAGGGAGGTGGCCTTCTCAGCTGCAGTTGAGGTGACAGAGAGGTGCCTCGCCCACACCGGCAAGAGGGAGGTGGTGCTCACAGGAGGGGTCGCAGCCAACAGGCTGCTCAACGAGAAGCTGGACACAATGGCGAGGCTCCACGGGGGCGTCTACAGGGGAGTGCCGGCCTACTACAGCGGGGACAACGGGGCCATGATATCGCTAGTGGGCCTCCTGGGCCTGATGAGCGGCGTCACCGTTGAGCCCAGCAGGGCCTTCATAAGCCAGAGGTGGAGGCTTGACGAGGTGGAGATACCGTGGTATGGGAGGCTCCTGTGAGCTGGGCCGAGGGGCTCGCGCTGGTCGAGAGGGGGGCTGAGTCAGAGATAAGGCTCGGGGACTTCATGGGGCTCAGGGCAATATACAAGCTGAGGGTCAGGAAGGCCTACATGGACCCTGCCCTGGACTCCAGGCTCAGGGCCCAGAGGACGCTGAAGGAGGCCAAGGTGCTCTCCCTTGCCAGGGAGAGGGGGGTCAGGGTCCCGAGGCTTTACGCCGTGTTCCCCTCCATGGGGCTAATAGTGATGGAGTACGTGGAGGGCCCGACCCTTAAGGAGGTCGTGGGCTCCCCCGGCTGGCAGGGCCTCGCGGAGGACGCGGGCCTCCAGCTCGGCCTGCTCCACGCGGCGGGCATAGTCCACGGGGACTCCACTACATCAAACATGGTGGTCACGGGCGAGGGGGTGACCCTCATAGACTTTGGCCTAGCCGAGTTCTCCTCAAGGCTTGAGGACAGGGCAGTTGACGTGCACCTGCTCAAGGAGGCCGTCACCAGCACCCACCCGGGGCACGCGGGGGAGTTCATGGAGGCCTTCATGAGGGGCTACTCAAGGGCCCTGGGGGAGGCCGCCGCAGGGGAGGTTGAGGCGAGGGCCAGGGAGGTTGAGATGAGGGGCAGGTACGTTGCTGCCAGGAGGAGCGTTTGGCAGGCCGAGGCGGGCGAGGGTGGAGACTGAGCTTTACATAGTCACGGGCAACGCCGGCAAGCTCAGGGAGGCCCAGCTGATCCTTGCGGAGTACGGCATAAGGCTGAGGCAGGCGCCCATAGAGAAGCTTGAGGTCCAAGATGACGACGTTGTCAGGATAGCTGAGGTCGCCGCCAGGGACGCTTACTCAAGGCTCAGGGCCCCCCTCATAGTTGACGACACGGGCCTCTACGTTGAGGCGCTCAACGGCTTCCCGGGCCCCTACAGCAGCTACTTCCTCGAGAGGGTGGGCCTTAAGGGCCTGCTGAAGCTCATGGAGGGGGTCGCCAACAGGGGGGCGTGCTTCAAGACGGGCCTCGCCTACGCAGATGAAGGCGGCGTCAGGACCTTCGTCGGGGAGGCCTGCGGTACCATAGCTGAGGCCCCCAGGGGCTCGAACGGGTTCGGCTACGACCCGGTCTTCATACCTGAGGGGGAGACGAGGACCTTCGCTGAGATGAGCGTCGAGGAGAAGGACAGACTGTCTCACAGGGGCAGGGCGCTCAGGGCCTTCGCCGAGTGGTACTCTCAGCTCCTCCTCAGCCAGGGAGGGAAGACGTAGACGGAGGCGAAGGGCTCCCCCTGGCTGTACAGCGTGACGACGTAGCTCGACCACGAGTCGCCCCTCTCGAGCCTGCTGCACAGCGCCCTGTCGGGGCACCTTGAGAGCCTCGAGAGCCTCACCTCCGCCTTAAGGCCGGGCCACAGCGTGACCTGCAGGTAGGCCCTGTAGGGCCCCCTGCCCTCAACCCCCTCCAGGGCCGCCAGCGGGAGCCTCAAAGCCCCCCACCGTTATGTAACTGTATACGGGGAGGGTTATATTAGGGTTTCTTAATATAGAGAAAAGTCCGCTTTGGGCGTCGGATGCAGGGCTGCGGCTTTAGCCCGGGACCTCGCCGTGAGCGCCATGGAGTCGGCGTGTCAGCCAGGACTAGGCCTAGGGCCTGAGGGAGGCTATATTGATGCCAAGGGTTGCCAGGCCTGAGGTCACTCCCTCAGCTCCCTCAGCGCCTCCCCCAGGGCCTCAACGTCCTCCTCCCTGTTGGGGAAGTGGACAGAGGCCCTCATCCCCCAGACCCCAGCGGCCCCCCTCGCCGTTATCACTACCCCTCTCGCTGCCAGCCTCCTCACGGCGTCCTGGGCTTGCCTTACGCTGTCGCCCAGTCTGAAGAGCACTATGCCTGAGGCCTTCGACTGCTCGGGCGGGCTGAGCACGTCAGCCCTGAGGTCCTCAAGCGCCTCCACAAGGGCCCTCCTCAGCCTCATCACCTGGGCCTCCACGCCCTCTATGCTCACCTCGTTTATCAGCGAGGCGGCCGAGGCGGCCGCCCTGAAGGGCATAACTGGTATGAAGCCGCCGTACTCGAACTTGAGGGGTGAGTCGGCCTTAAACGGGTCAACGTAGAACGGCGCCTTGTTGGGGTCGAGCCAGTAGGCGTCCCAGTCCCTCACGGGGGCGTTCGAGTACCCGGGCCTCGGGGGCTGGAGCTCCTCAACTGCCCTCCTGCTCACGCACATGCCGCCCAGGCCGAAGGGGGAGAGGAGCCACTTCTGCGTGCCGAAGGCCACGAAGTCCGCCCTGTTAAGGCCCCTCGGCCTCAGCGCCCCGGCCTGCTGAATGGCGTCAACTACCACGTAGGCCTCGGCCTCGTGGGCCACCTTGGCGAACTCCTCAACGTCAAGCCTCGCCCCGCTGACCCATATGACTGAGCTCATCAGGAGGGCCCTGGTCCTCCTGTCAACAACCTCGTAGAGACTCTCAGGCTCGTAGTCGCCGTCCTGGGACCTCACTACCCTGACCTCAACGCCCCTGGCCCTCAGCCTGTAGGCCTCCGCGTGAAAGAGGGGGAAGTCCATGTCAAGTATCACTGCGTTGTCCCCCCTCTGGAAGGGTATGGAGTCAACGGCCTCCTGCACCGCTGAGGTGGTGCTGGTGCCCGTGAAGACCACCTGCTCAGGGCTGCAGCCCAGGAGGGGGGCGAGCTGGGCCCTGGCCTCCTCCTTGGCGGCCCCAACGGCCTCCGGGGAGGACGCGGCCTCGGGCGAGGACTCCACCGCGTCAAGAACTGACCTGACGGCCCCTATTGCCCTCAGGGGAGGGACGCCAACTGCTGCCCAGTTTAGGTAGTGCCTTGACCTCAGGGAGGGGAACTCGGCTTCGTACGTGGGGCTCACCGGGCTCACGTGCCATGGGGAAGCTAAAAGCTGCTACGTAAACGGGCGTTGAATGCCTCTTGCCTGTAGAGGGCGCCCGCCGTGAGCTCCTTGTCCAGGGCACTACAGTAGGCACGGCCGTGCTTGGGGTCGTGGGAAATTGCTCCTCGAGGCGCTAAGGCTTGCCCAGAGGTGGTCCCTCAGGTCAGGCAGGGTAGCAGAGGTGCGGGCCAGCTGAGGGGCCTGGTACCCGTGGTAAGCGCAATGGTGGCACAGCCGAGCGTGAGGAGGCTCCACAAGGCCTCCCTCACGGCCCCCTCGCTCTGCCTGGCTAGAGGACCTGCTGGGGTCAAGCCAGGACCGAAGGAGGCGGCGGCGCTCTCAAAGGTCGACGCCGTGAGGGGCCTGATGATAGTCCTCCCTGCGATGCAGTGCTCAGCGAGGACTACCTTCACGCAGGGGGCGCTTAGAACGGGGCCTCAGCTGCCTGGGGCTCAGGGCCCCTCGCCTCGTGACGCAAGCCGTAAAGGTATTGAGGGCCAGGACTAGGGAGGGTTAGGGTAGTCAGTAAGGTGAGAGTGTGAACTTCAGGGTTCTGCTCGCTATCGTCATCATTGTGGTAGCCGCCTTTGCCGGCCTATGCCTCGCGTTCATTAACACGCAGCCCCAGCGCGGCCCAGGGGGCTTTACCAACGCCTCCGCCGCGGCCCAGAACTCCACGGTGCTGGGCTACGCGGAGAAGGTCCTGGCCGAGGCGAGGGAGCTCTACGAGAACGCAGTGGAGGCGAACAGGAGCTACCTGGTAAGCGTGGACAACCTCTCCGAGGAGCTCATACTTAACTCCACGTTCATGAACGGCAGCGTTATAGCGGTAGGCCACGCTCTCTACAAGTACGTCGTCCTGCAGCTTTACTATCAGCCTGAGAACTTCAGCTACGCCCCCCAGGAGGTCCAGGCGGGTGGCATAAAGGCGGTCCTCCTCCCGAGGCCGGAGAACGTGACGTACACCGGCGGGCAGGAGTACCGCTACATGATAACCTACGAGGGCAGGGCCTACAGCGTGACGCTGTTCTTTGTGGGCCCCATGTTCTCCAGCTACTACGTCTGGGCTTCAACCCAGCAGGTGGGAAACCTTTACGTCGTCCAGCTCTGGGCCTCAAGGGAGCTCAGCTGCGGAGGGTGCGGCAGTGTACTTTGGCTTGTGCTCGCTAACGACACCCTGACGTAGCTGTGTGGCACAGCTGAGTTAACGCCCTGAGCGCCCTGGCCTCAGGAAGCTGCCTGTCGCTGAGCAGCTTACTCCATGGCTGGCCTGCCCTGGCCCTGCTCGGGCTCTATGACGACAGCTGTCCCATAGGTTATGATCTCGTCCATGTACTCGCTTATCTCGTTCGAGTCCAGCCTGAAGCTGATAACGGCGTTGGCCCCGAGCTCCCTGGCGTGCGCGACCATCCTCTCTATGGCCTGCTGCCTCGCCTGCTCCGCCAGCTCCGTGAACTCCTTTATTTCTCCCCCGGCGAGAGCCCTGAGGCCGGCCAGGAACCTGCCTCCGAAGCCCCTTGACCTCACTGTCACCCCGAGGGCCACCCCGAGGACCCTGACGACCCTGTAGCCGGCCACGTAGGGAGCCGTAGTAACTATTATGTCGCCCTCCCTTATGGCCATGAGCTCACTGCGCTTCCAGCGTGGGCCCAGCTAAAAGCGGTTTTTCTCTACATGGGAAGGCCCTCAGCCCCCGAACGCCCTCCCTATGAGGGGCTCAGAGGGGCAGTAGCCCCTGTCCGTCTTCACTATTCACGAGGAGTCCATGAGCTGGGTGAGGTAGTTGCTCAGCTCGGAGTCGCTGACCCTGGCCCCCTCGCTGGCCTCGAGGGCCCTCCTGATCTCTGACCAGGCGGCGCACCTGGACACGGTCCTCATTATTGCGAGGTACCTCTCCCTCGCTATGTACCTTGTCCTCAGGAAGCTCTCGAACTCCTCCCTTATGAGGCCAAGGGCCGTCCTCAGCGTCCTCTCAAGGGCCCTGCCGAGGTCCCTGTC